>Ga0134128_10000060_pt1 | contig 148002 bp, 119 predicted proteins | sample KB31754_FD_96462 | JGI IMG/M metagenome (GOLD analysis project Ga0134128, IMG submission 96462) | Terrestrial soil microbial communities with excess Nitrogen fertilizer from Kellogg Biological Station, Michigan, USA - KB3-175-4 | ecosystem: Environmental > Terrestrial > Soil > Unclassified ... | reverse complement strand
TATGCGTCGCATGCCGTTGTTGCAGCTCCTTGCCGTAGCGCCACTACGACGCGTCGCCGCGCCTAGGCCTGCAACGCATACGGTACCTTCGCACTCCCAAATTAAATGGCAACAGGCCCTAGTGCTCCACCGGCGTCACGCCGGGGCTAGTGCCGGAGGGAGTGGCTGCCCTGTTGCTCCCCTTTGGATTTTGCGCATCGTCGATTGCGTCCGGGGTTTGGGCATTGTTGTTGCCGTTTGGCGTCTGGGCATTATTGCTGCCGTTGGGTGTCTGGGCATTGTTCCCGCCATTGGGTGCGACGCCGGGTGACCCGGCTTGCCCTTGTACCGACGGCGGGTCGTCCGGGGATGCAAAGTTGGCACCTTCACCGCGCCTCTCAGGAGAAAGGTGCACGGTAGCGCCAGGTGCTGCGGGGGAAGCAGGTGTCGGCGATTGCGGCGGAACCGCATACACAGGGTAGGAGGCCGTGCCGAAGGACAACAGCATGGCTGCCAGAAATGGAGAATATCTCATGATGCACCTCCGCTCGTAGGGCCTTCCAGGCAAAGTGGACTTATGGCATTCAGTTATTTGATGTCAATTTCATGCCGGAAGTTCACCAACAAAAAACCCGCTCACAAGAAGCGGGTTTTTGTTATTTTCATGACATCACAATGATGTTGCCGAATTTCAAGCCACCGGTATTTCCTTGTTGACGAAGCCGGTAATCGATTTCAGCAGCGCATCTTCCTGGTAAGGCTTACCCAGGTATTCATTGACGCCCAATTCCATCGCGTAGTTGCGGTGCTTCGTTGCGGTACGCGAGGTGATCATGATGATCGGGATGTGCTTGGTGCGGTCGTCACTACGCACGTTACGGGTCAAGTCGAAGCCATCCATACGCGGCATTTCGATGTCGACCAGCATCACGTCCGGATTGATCGATTGCAATTGCTCCAGCGCATCGACGCCATCCTTGGCCAGCACCACCTGGTAGCCTTCACGCGCCAGCAAACGCTGGGTCACGCGGCGCACCGTCAGCGAATCGTCGACCACCATGACGATGTGCTGGGTGCGCAAACCTTGCACCGGCTCGGTCTTGACCGGTTCGGCCGGAGCTTGCGCGATTTCGGCGACGGCACCCATGTTTTCCGGTACGTCGGCCGGCGTCAAACGAGGCGCACGCACATTTTCATGGGCGAAGCGCTGGGCCAGCGGCACCGGGTTCAAAATCAGCACGATGTCGCCCGAACCGAGCACCGTGGCGCCGGCGATGCCGATCATACGGGCCAGTTGCGGCCCGATGTTCTTCACCACAACTTCACGGTTGCCGATGATTTCGTCAACGTGCAAGGCGACGCGGTCGGTGCCGCTCTTCAAAATCACGATCGGCGAATATTGCTGTGCCACCGGTGTCGCGTCGCGGTCGCCCAACAGGGTCGCCAGGTAATGCAGCGACACGCGTTGGCCTTGCCACAGCACGGCACCTTCGTTGTAGGCCGCCGTCAGCGGGCTGGTCTTCAACTGTTGCACCTGCTCGACCAGCACGGAAGGCACGGCATAGGTCTTGCCGCCGGTCGTCAACAGCACGACCTGGGTCACGGCCAGAGTCAAAGGCAGGTGAATCGTGAAATGCGCGCCCTTGCCCGCTTCCGACACCACGCCGACACGGCCACCCAAGCCAGCTGCTTCGGAGCGCACCACGTCCATGCCCACGCCGCGGCCTGCCAGCTCGGTCACGTTGTCCGCAGTGGAGAAGCCGGAGTGGAAAATCAGGTCGGTGATCTCGGCTTCAGACTGTTCTTCGTCTTCCTTGACGAAACCCAGCGAGAGCGCCTTGGCGCGGATGCGTTCGAGGTTCAGGCCGGCACCGTCGTCGGAAAACTGGATCACGACTTCGTTACCTTCCTGCCGGATCTCGACGAGCAATTCGCCGATTTCGCTCTTGCCTGCAGCCGCGCGCTTGTCACGCGTTTCGATGCCATGCACGATGGCGTTACGCAGCAAGTGTTCGAACGGGCCGGTCATCTTTTCCAGCACGCCGCGGTCGATTTCCACGGCAGAACCGCGGATGTCGAGGTTGACGCGCTTGTCCAGTTCTTTCGATGCCTGGCGCACCACGCGGTACAGACGTTCGGAGATACTGGCAAATTGAATCATGCGCACGCGCATCAGATCCTGCTGCAAGTCGCGCGTGAGGCGGCTTTGCGTGGTCAGGTCCATTGTCGCGTTTTCCACCGTACGCGCCAGATTCTGCTGCACCGAGCCGACGTCGTTGACGCTCTCGGCCATCATCCGGGTCAATTCCTGCAGGCGCGTGAAGCGGTCGAATTCAAGCGGGTCGAATTCGCGGTCGCCCGAGTGCGCCATGCGCGAACTGATCTGCGATTCCGCCTGCATTTCAATTTCACGCAACTGGTCGCGCAGACGCGCCACGTTTTCCGTCATTTCCGTCAGGGACTGACGCAGCGTGCCGACTTCGGTTTCGATACGCGAACGCGAGATCGACACTTCACCGGCCTGGTTGACCAGGCGGTCAAGAATGTCGGCGCGCACACGCACCAGCGGTACCGGTGCGGCTTGCGCCGCCGGTTTGGCCAGCGGCGTATTGGCGGGGGCAAATTTCGGCACCACCACGTTGCCGGTTTGCAGCGGCACCAGCGAAGGCATTTCGACCGGCGTGCCGGGCTGCTCTGCCGCGATCTCGACGGCCACCGCTCCCAGCGGTTGCGCCGCTGCCGCAGCTGCGGCGGCACGCAATTGCGCATTGCGTCGCGCCAGTTCCGGGTTCTGCAGTTCTTCGAACATCATAGAGCCCTGGTCGAAACGCGTCAGCATTTCATCCAGCCCGGCCTGGTTCGGAGAACCGGAACGCGTCATGATTTCAATCCGCGTTTCCATGTCATGCATATGCTGGCCCAGACCCATGGCACCGGCCATGCGGGCGCTACCTTTCAGGGTGTGCAACAGACGCAGCACTTGCATCGCCGCCGTCGAATTGGCGGAATTGCTTTGCCAGGAACGCAGGTTCTCGCCCAATTGCGGGAACATGTCGCGGCCCTCTTCGAGGAACACCGGCAACAGGTCGGCGTCGAGCTCGTCTTTCGGCAGGGACAGCAAGGCCGGATCGATTGCTGCGATTTCTTCGCGCGAGAATGCCGGCTCGGCCTGCGGCGCCGGCTGCACTTCAGAAACAGGCACGGCCTGCGAGGCAGGTTCGAACGGTGGCTCATAGGCCGCCACGGGTTCGGGCTCATGTACCGCAACCGGCTCGGGTTCGTGATGCACGGTTGGCGGTTCGAACACGGGAGGTTCGACCAGCTCGGCCACCGGTTCAGGGTGTACGACTTCCTCGACCGGGGGCAATTCTTCCGGCACATCAAAATACGGGTCTGCCGGCTGGACTTCGGCCGGCGTCTCTGCGTGGAATTCATGCTGCGGCAGATCAACAGGCTCGTGGATTTGTGCAATCGGTTCGGCCAGAGGTTCCGCGATTTGCTCGACTGCCGGTTCGATCGCATGCGGCATGTCTGCCTGCGATTCTTGCGGCGTCACATGTGCTTCATGCGCCTCTTGCGGCAAATCGAGATGGCTTCCTTCATCTGCTTGCGGCAATTCAGGTACAGCCAGATCGATGGTCTCAACGACCGGCTCCACCGGGATTTCCGGCAGGCTGAACGATTCCGCTACCGGTTCGACGTGGGGTTCCAGGATCGTCTCGGCAAGCGTTTCAACCGCTGCCTCGACATGCGCATCGCCCAGGGGCTCTACAGCAGATGCCGGCTCATGATGTTCGGCAGCGTGTTCGGCGGGCTTTTCGGCCGGATGCTCGAACGCAGCCTCGAGGAAAGTCACAGTCGGTGGCAACAACTCCGCTACCGGCTCGGCGATGTGCTCAATTGTGGGCTCGAAAACCGGTTCGACTGGCGGCTCGACAGTCGATTCAAGAGTCGATTCAGAAACGGACTCAACAACAGCGGGCTCGACCACAATGGGCTCGACATGGGGAGCCTGCTCCGCCACCGGCGCGACAGCTGCCGGAAGTTCTTCAACCACAGGCTCAACCAGGGAGGCATGATGCACTTCAGGCGCAGGCACATGCGGCGTATGCACCGGCTGGATCTCGGGCACCATGTGCAGGCGCGCTTCGATTTCTGCCTGCATGCGCTCCAGGATCTGCACCTGTTCCGGTTCGTGGCCCGGCATTTCGCCGAGTGCGAACATTTGCAGCATGAAGCGGATACGTTCGATGCTATGGTCCAGCGTATCGTAATCGCTGTCGATCAGTCGTACCGGTTTGCGTGCCAGGAATTGCAGCACCATTTCCAGCGCGTGCGCAACTTCCTGCAAGGGCGTAAAGCCGACCGTCGCCGAACTGCCGGCAAGCGAGTGAGCCGCGTGCACGACGTGCACGTTGACGTGACGTTCAGGCTCGTGGCGCCATTCACCGATGTCTTGCGACAGCACACGCACCAGCTCGTCGGTTTCGGCAAGGTAGATGTTGTACAGCGGCAGGCTGATCTCGACATCGCCAATGCGCTTGACCGTGTCGTCTTGCGAGACGAACTTGGCCATGCCGGGGAACTCGATGACGTCCGCCACCTGGGTGACCGGTGCTTCGACAACCGGCTCGGCGTGATGTGCTTCGACTGTTTCTGTGTGCGTCGCTTCGACGTGCTCGGGCGCCGGCTCATGCGCTTCTATGTGCGCATCTAAGGGCGCTTCTGCGTACGTTTCTGCATGCGGCTCAGTGTGCGCACCTTCATGAGCAGTCTCGCCGACTGCTTCACTTGCCAGCTCGTGCGGCTGTTCGTGTACTGCCTCGTGCGGCACATCCGGCAGATGCAATTCCTCGGCCAGAGCGATCGGCGGCAGCAATTCTTCAACCACCGGTTCCAACACGGGAGCAACAGGCTCGGCCACGGCTTCGTGGAAAACCGGTTCGACAGCAAGCTCGGCTACCGGGGTCTCATGGACAGGCGCAACATGCGCCACCGGTTCGTCGTGGTGGGCTGGTGCAGGCGTGGGCTCAACGGCCGGCACAGGTGCAGCGTGCACCACGGGTGCCGCAACCGGCTCGGCTTCAAAGACGAAGGGCTGTCCATTCTTGACGCCTTCGGCAGCCTTTACCAAGGCATGCGGTGTGCGGGAAGAGCGTCCCGTCGTGAGCAGGTCATTGACCCAGGCACCGAGGAATTCGGCAGCAGTGTCAAGCAGACCGTAAAGGTCGGCGTCACCGGCACGCGTTTCGGACAGGCGCAGGTTGAGCACCTGTTCGATACTCCAGGCACCTTCACCAAAGGCCATCAGGCCGACCATGCGGCCGCTACCCTTCAAGGTATGGAAGGAACGACGCAGGGTTGTCAGGTGGTCCTGGTTGTAGGGTTCGCTGCGCGATTGGGGAATCGTCTCGCGCACGCATTGCAACACTTCCTCGGCTTCTGAGAGGAAGATTTCCAGCAGTTCGGCATCGACTTCTTCGTCGGTCTCGGGCGCCGCCGCCACGGGGGCCGGTGCCAGCACCGGGGCCGGCTCGGGCACCACGGGTGCTGCTGCCGAAATGATTTCCGCCAGCGCTTCCTGCGTCGGCGACGCGTCGGAAGCTTCCAGCTCCTTGAGCATCTTGATCGCAGTCTGGGCGCTTGCCGTGGCTTCGGGATTGTCGACCAGGGTAGCGTCGCGCCGCACCTGCTCGAGCGATTCCTTGAGCTGTTCCTGCAAGGCAGGGTTGTCCGGCTCGGCCGTCAGTGACTTGGCCAGTTCGGCCGAATGCTGCTGGTGCTTGAGCAGTTCATCCTCGACCGTCGGCAGTTCGGACACGGCGGCGTGAGGGATCATCGAATCGGTTTGCTCTTCGGCAGGCGCGGATACCGATTCGCCTTCAACTTCTACATCAATCCGCGCGGCCGAGTTTTTTTCAAGCAAATTGGCGTGGAATACGCCGGTGTCAGCATCAAACGAGAAACGCTTCTTCACCCCTTCCGAATTCAACTGCAGGGTCTCGATGAAGAAACTCAGGGCGCCCACATTGCGCGCCACGTGCTGGAATTGCGCCACGTCGGGCGCGGCTTCCGGATCGGCATCGGCGAAACGCCGCACCGCCTGCTGCGTATGCTTGATCGCCGCCACCGCGTCTTCCTGGTCCAGGATCGCCAGCGCACCGCCGATCTGGTGCAGTGTGGTTTCGATCTGGGTAAGGCCGCCGCGTTGCGTCGGGTCATTGAAGAATTCGTCGAGCGACTTTTCGACCTGGCGCAGGCTGGTCTGCAACTCCGCAGTCAAGACCTGCATGGTCTGGCGTTGCTGCGCCTCGCGCGACATGTCGTCGAGCCATTCGGCGGTTTCGGTCGGTTGCTCGCCCGAGACCACGCTCAACAGGCGCGCCGACATGGCATCGGCACGTTCGGCGAAGTTGTCGGCCAAATGGCTGATGTGGTTCAGGGCATTTTCGACGAACAGCAAGGCCGTTGCCATTTCCAGGCCCAGTGCTTCGGCCGAACGGCCGTGCAGCGAATGGCGCGCAATGCCGCCCAGTTCGCGCAAGAGCTTCAGGAGCGGCGGCGAGTTGAGCTTGCCTGCAGCGTCGATCAGTGTACCGAGTTCCGACTCGAACACCGAAATGACGCTGCCATCGCCACCGGCAATGCGGTTCCAGGCGTTCTTGGCATGCGACAGGCGGTCTTTCGCAACAGCCAGCGCTTCGGTGTCGATCTGGCCGTAGCGTTTCTTTTCATAGTCGACCGGCACGGCGCCATCGAGCTGGTAGGCACGGCGGATCTGCTGCACCAGCGGCGTCGGATTTTCTGCACGCGCCACGAAGAACAAGGCGTCGCGCAACAGGCGTTCGGCGATGCTGTTCGAGCCTTCCGAGAGACGGCGGATCTGCAGGTTGATGCGGGCGAACAGTTGCTTGACGTAGAGTTCGTTCTTCACCTGGCCCGAAGCAACCGCTTCGGCGAACCCATGCAACACCCACCAGAACACGCGCGACTGCTGGTTGCCCTGGGCGCGTTCAACTTCCGCGACGAGGTCGCGCATGACGGCGGCCGATGACATCACGGCAGCGGCGTCAGTGGCCTTGATGAAAGGCAGCAGCGAACGTTCGAAACGTTTGCGCATCGCAGCGTAATCGGCTGCAGGTGCAGGCGGCGCGGGCGGCAATTGCGGGCGGATCGACAAATTGGGGAAGAACAGGTCGGCCGGGTGGATGCGCTCGGCGCCGCGTGCTTCCAGCAAGGTGCGGTAGTACGGGAACAGGCGCACCGGCTGGTGCTGCACGCCGGAGAGCAACTCTTCCAGGTATTCCAGCAACGCCTGGTAGCCATTGGTAATGGCTTCAGCAACCGCGGCCGTGAAACTCAATTGACCCGATTCGATGCGGTCGAACAGGTCTTCGATGGTTTCCGTGATGATGGCCACGCCGTCGACATCGACGATCTGCAGCGCGCCGTGCGCCTGGTGCAGGAAGCTCTTGGCATGGCGCAGTGTCGTGCCTTGCGTTTCCGCATCCTGCGTCAACGCTTCCTGCAGGGCCGCACGCGAGCGGTTGAGCGACTCGCGGATTTCGACCATGACCCAGGACAAGGGACCGGTATCGACATTTTCCACGCTGCCCGGCGGCGAATTGGAATTTGGGGTGGTCATGATTGCCTCGTAGAGATGCAAAAGAAAGCAAGGCTCGTCACCTTGCTTCCCCGGATTTCAAAACACCTGCAACCAACCCGCTCCGACTTGATGCGGGTCTCGATGCAGGAAGGCGCTAATGCGGCCCGTGTCGCTGACGCTGTCAAATGCGCAGACAGCCTTATGCGGCCACGCGGAACCGCGACACCGAATTCTTGAGCTCTTCGGCCAGACGGCCCAGTTCGCGAATCGAGCTTGCAGTTTGCTGCGTACCTTCGGCTGTCTGCTCCGTCACCGACAGGATGTTTTGAATGTTCTGCGCCACACCGTTGGCCGAGGTTGCCTGCAGTTCGGTTGCGGAAGAGATGTGTTGAATCAGTTCAGCGAGACGGTTCGAAACTCGGCGGATGTCGAGCAGAGCGGCACCGGCGGCGTCGGAAAGCTTCGCACCTTCAACCACACCCTGGGTCGACTTTTCCATAGCGGCCACGGCATCGTGCGTGTCGGTCTGAATGGTACGCACCAGCGCGCCAATCTGTTTCGTTGCTTCGCCGGAGCGTTCTGCCAGTCGCTGAACTTCTTCTGCAACCACCGAGAAGCCGCGGCCTGCTTCACCAGCCGATGCTGCCTGGATGGCAGCGTTCAGAGCCAGAACGTTGGTCTGTTCCGTAATGTCCGAAATCAGTTCCGTGATTTCACCGATTTCCTGTGACGACTCACCGAGTCGCTTGATTCGCTTCGAGGTTTCCTGGATCTGCTCGCGGATTTCGTTCATACCCTTGATGGCGTTTTCCACCGCCTTCGAGCCTTCTTCCGCCGCCGACACCGACTGGCGCGCCACCTCGGCCGATTCGCTGGCCGACTTCGACACGTCGGTAATCTGCACTGCCATGTCCAACACCGCCTGGCCGGTTTCCTGAATGTCGCGTGACTGCTTTTGCGACGCGTTCAGGAGGTTCGTCGAAATGTTCTGGGCTTGGTTCGATGCCGAGGTCACTCGCGCCGCCGTGTTGGTAACACGTTCGACCAGCCCGCGCAATTCTTCCACCGTATAGTTCACCGAGTCGGCAATCGCACCGGTGATGTCTTCCGACACCGTTGCCTGCACCGTCAAGTCACCGTCTGCAACCTCTTGCAGTTCGTTCATCAGCCGCAAAATAGCGGCCTGGTTCTGGTCGTTGGCGGACTTTGCTTCTTCTTCCTGTTGTTGCGCCAGTTGCCGCTGAACTTCAGCTTCCTGCCGGCGCAGTTCTGCTTCCTTGGTACGCGCCGCACCGTCCTGCACGAACACGATGGCGATACCGACGGCGCCACCCAGAGCAAGCACGGCCGAGACCAACATCGCGTAGAACGTCCAGTGCAACGAGTCCTGCTCGTCGCGGTATTTCTTTTGCAGCGAAGTCAGGCTGGACTTGAGCGATTCGTTTTCTTCAAAGATCTTTTGTTCCGATTGCTTGGCTGCAATGAAGTTTTGCAGGTTGGCCAGAATGTTTTGCACCAGCACCTGGTAGTCGGCGAAGGTGGTCTTCAGCTCGGTCAGTTTGTCGCGCAGGTCCGGGTCCTTGGTGGCGGACAGCTTCAATACGTCGGAACCGTTCAGGAAGCCATCGGTGATGTCCTTGAACTGGTTCGTGTCCTTACCGAGCAAGAACGCCGTTTCGGGGTTCACACCCTGTGCTTCCATGAATTCCGACGAGCTCGAACGCAGACGTTCGGTCAACATTTCCAGCTGGCCGGCAGCCGAGATTTCCTGTGGCGACGATTGGCGCTGCGCCTTCAAGGACGCGATCTGTTCGGTCAATTCCAGCAACTCAGGCGACAAACTGTTCATCTTCTGCAGCGTTTCACCCAGGCCGCTCAGTTCCTTCTTCAAGCCCAGAATCGTGCCCGAGGCTTTTTCCGACGACGACCACTTGTCGGAGGTTTCCTTCAACGGGCCCAGCATCTTCGACGAAGGCTTGCTGATGTCGGTGCCTTGGTAGTTACCGCCCTCAGAGAGGATCTTCAAGTCCTTGGACAATTCCTTGCGGCTTTCCTCGAGTTCCTTGAACGCTTCAAGGTTACCCACCACCGCGTTAGGCGTCGCCTTACCGATACGCTGCGAGTGCATCAGCGCGTCACCGGCGATCTGCGTCTGGTTGGACGAGAGGTTCGAGTGCACCGAATTCAGGTACACGAACAGAATACCGAGCAACACCGCACCGCCGGCGATCGAGGCCAGGATCACCAACTGTCGCTGCAGCGGGAACTTGTTGATGAACGGAACCTTGAGCACGCGCGACTTTTGCAGCGCTTCGCCGATCAGGGTGACGTTCGGATTCGGCCCCGCTTCACCCGCATGCGCCTCCTCCGCAACAGCAGGAGCTGCCTCGGGCTGGTTCTGCGCCAGAACGGTATGAGCGGCATCGAGCGGCGCGTCGGGCAACCCGAGCTCGCTCTCCATGAACTCCTCCTCGGCTTGTTCTTCTTTTTTGCCTATGGATAAAGACTTTAGACTAAACCCCATTACCGATTCTCCCAAACAATCACTCGTTGCAGTGCCACGCTTCCAGGCGAAGCGGGCTCAAACACCAACATGCAAAAACTGCGGATCCTGCACGACCAGCGACAGGTCGAGTTCGGTCCACTCCTGCGAGTCACGGTCGACGTAACGACGTGTCGTCCACTGTGCTTCGCCTTCCCCCGCCTGTTCTTTCGTTTCCATTTCGGCGACGTTGCGCAAGCCCAGCACGCGCGTCACCAGCAAGCCGCAATTGAACGCCAGGCCCGGCGCAAACGCCACGATCCGGCTTTCCTTGTCAGGCGCCGCAGCCGGGTGTCCCAGAAAGCGGGCAAAGTCGACCACCGAGATCAAATTGCCGCGCACGTTCAAGAGGCCCAGATACCAGTCCTGCGTCAACGGCACCTTGGTAATGGCGCCGACCGAGAGAATCTCGCCGGCTTCCTGCAAAGACAAAAGCCAGCGACGCTGGCCTATCATCACGCCCAGGCGCGACACGCGCGTGTCGCTGCCGGCACGCGCCGCCTGCATGCGCTCGACCAACTGGGTCTGGAACTCGCGCAAGCGCGTACGTCGCGCCGCGTTGTCGCGCTTGCCGAATATCTTGGCGGGTTGCAGATCCGATTGGCTCATAAATCGTTATCCGTACGGATCAACCAAGCGCGGCGATCTTCGCCAGCAATTCCTGCGGGTCCACCGGCTTGACGATGTAGTCGCGCGCGCCCTGGCGCAAGCCCCAGATGCGGTCGGTTTCCTGACCCTTGCTGGTGCAGATGATCACGGGCACGTCTTGCGTATCCGGGTCCTTGGTGATGGCGCGCGTGATCTGGAAGCCGTTTTGGCCCGGCATCACGATATCCATCAGGATCAGTTGCGGCTTGTCGGCCTTGATCTTGACCAGCGCCTCTTCACCGTTTTCCGCCGTCGAGACCGAGAAACCATTCTTGATCAGGATATCGGTCAGGAAGTAGCGTTCGGTCGGGGAGTCGTCCACTACGAGAATTTTTTGAATAGCCATCTTGAACCTTCTTTACTTCATTTAATAAATATTACTGGGCCGCAGCCGCTGCGGTGTGCTCACGCACCGTCTTCAGCAAACTGTCCTTGGTGAACGGCTTGGTGAGATAGGCATCCGAACCCACCATCGCGCCCCTGGCACGGTCGAACAACCCGTCCTTGGAAGACAGCATGATGACCGGGGTCGAATGAAACTTCACACTCTTCTTGATCAGTGCACAGGTCTGATAGCCATCGAGGCGCGGCATCAGAATGTCGCAGAAAATCAGCGCCGGTTTATGGTCGTTCATCTTGGCCAGCGCGTCGAAGCCATCGTCCGCCAATACGACTTGGTAGCCAGCCTGACCCAGGAAAATCTCAGCCGAACGACGAATGGTGCTGCTATCGTCTATCACCATGATTTTCAAGCCGGTTTTCTCGGTTGGTGTTGTCATGACGTCATCTCAGTTAAACTCCGTTCAATATACGGCTCAACGGTGTTAAAAAGCAAGATGCTTTCTAACAACATTGGCCTGTACATAGGGCTACCGGGTGTCTTTCAGACGAATTTCACCCGAAAATACCACAAAACCCCGGAAAGTTGACTTTCGGAATCAATTAAATAGTAACCATCTCAAAATCTTCCTTGCGCGCACCGCATTCCGGACAAGTCCAGTTCATCGGTACGTCGGCCCACAGCGTGCCCGGCGCAATGCCTTCTTCCGGCAGGCCCGCAGCTTCATCATAGACCCATCCGCAGATCAGGCACATCCAAGTTTGGAATTCTTGCGTTGTTGTTTCGTTAGCGCTCACGCCGATTGCCCTTCAAGTAAAATGCAAAGTCACATATGTTAATCCACGCGACGTGCAAAACCAAACTTCTCCCCTCATTTTAACCTTCGGTGTTGCAGACCCGGTAGGGGCAATCGGCATTCAGGCCGATCTTGCCTCATTTGCCGCCATGGGTTGCCACGGCCTTTCCACCGTCACGGGTATCCTGATCGGCGACACCGCCCGCGTCGAAGACATCGAAGTCACGGAAGCCGACTGGGTGGCAGACCAGGCGCGCGTGCTGCTGGAAGACATGCCGGTGGCGGCGCTGAAGGTGGGCGCCGTAGGCAGCGTGGAAAACGTCTCGGCCATCGCCGAAATCGTCTCTGACTACCCCGACATCCCGCTCGTGCTCGATCCCTTCGTCACCGCCCTGCCCGACCAGGGCATGGACAGCGAAGACCTGCTGCTCGCAGTACGCGAGCTGCTGGTGCCGCAAACCACGCTGCTGGTGATCTCGGCGGTGGAGTTGGGGCGCTTTGCCGAAACCTGGCGCGAATCGTCCACCGAAGACATGCTGGCCATTGACGCCATCAAGATCATCGAAATGGGTTGCGAATACCTGCTCGTGACCGGCACCCCCTCCGAAGTCGGCGACGTGGCCAACACCCTGTTCAACGAATCCGGCGTGGTGCGGCACGACAACTGGCAGCGCATCGCCGGCACGTTCACCGGCGCCGGCAGTACCATCTCGGCCACCATTACCGCCCTGCTGTCGAACGGACTGGACGTGCCCGACGCCGTGCTGGAAGCGCAGGAATTCACCATCGCCGCCCTGTCGCATGGGCAGCGCCTGGGCATGGGCAAGCTCGTGCCCGACCGTTACTTCTGGGCGCGCGAGCCGGAACCGGACGATGAGTCCGATCCGGCATCCGAAGACGGCCCCGCTGAAATCCACTGATCCTTTCTTATCATGACCACATCGAACAACGACACCCTCTTCGCCAGGGCCCAGAAAAGCACGCCCGGCGGCGTCAATTCCCCCGTACGTGCCTTCCGCTCGGTAGGCGGCACCCCGCGCTTCATCACGCACGCTGATGGCCCTTATTTCTGGGATGCCGACGATAAACGCTACATCGACTACATCGGCTCCTGGGGCCCGGCCATCGTCGGCCACAGCCACCCCAAGGTTATCCAGGCGGTGCAGGAAGCCGCGACGCGCGGCTTGAGCTTTGGTGCGCCCACCGAAGGCGAAATCGAGATGGCCGAAGAAATCTGCCGCCTCGTACCCTCCATCGAACAGGTGCGCCTGGTCTCGTCCGGCACGGAAGCCGCCATGAGCGCGCTGCGCCTGGCGCGCGGCGCCACCCGGCGCGACACCATCATCAAGTTCGAAGGCTGCTACCACGGCCACGCCGACTCGCTGCTGGTCAAGGCCGGCAGCGGCCTGCTTACCTTCGGCAACCCCACCTCGGCCGGCGTGCCGGAAGACTTCGCCAAGCACACCCTGGTGCTCGACTACAACAATCCGGCGCAACTGGAAGAAGTGTTCAAGGCACGCGGCAGCGAAATCGCCTGCGTCATCGTTGAACCCGTGGCCGGCAACATGAACCTCTTGCCCGCCACCCCCGAATTCCTGCAAGCCATGCGCCGCCTTTGCAGCGAACACGGCGCCATCCTGATCTTCGACGAAGTCATGTGCGGCTTCCGCGTTGCCTTGGGCGGCGCGCAGGCCATGTATGGCATCCAGCCCGATCTCACGGTGCTTGGCAAGGTCATCGGCGGCGGCTTGCCCGTTGCTGCCTTCGGCGGCCGCGCCGACATCATGGCCCACCTGGCACCGCTGGGTGGCGTCTACCAGGCCGGCACACTATCGGGCAATCCTGTCGCTGTGGCAGCGGGCATGACTACGCTCAAGCTGATCCAGGAACCCGGCTTTTACGAAAACCTGACGAAGCAGACTGCCAAACTGGCTCAGGGCCTCGCCGCCGCAGGCAAGGACGCCGGCATTGCGCTCTGCGCCGACGCGGTTGGCGGCATGTTCGGCATTTACTTTGCCGACGCGGTGCCCAAGACCTATACCGAGATGATGAAGTGCGACAAGGCGGCCTTCAATGCATTTTTCCACGCCATGCTCGATGAAGGCGTGTACCTCGCTCCATCGGCCTTCGAAGCAGGATTCGTGTCGGCTGCACATGACGACGCCATCATTGACGCGACCCTGGCCGCAGCCGGCCGCGCCTTGCAAACACTGAAAGCCTGAGCCATGCCCATGACGCTGCGCACCAATGTCCTGGCAGCCACCCTGCTGTCGCTGGGATTGACGACGGTTGCCCTGGCCGACGAATCGGTCTACGTATTCCACCGTCCCGATTTCAAGGTTGACCGGCAAGACAAACCGGTGGCCAAGCCGGCTGGGGAGATCGAATTGAAGGATGGGGTCAAGGTTCCCGTCTTCAGCCTCGCGATGGTCAGCGGGGCCAGCGACGACAAGGAAGTTTTTCGTCCACAGATGAAAAAGCTCGATCTTGCCGTCAAGCCGGAACTGGCATCGCGCTTGGTCGCCTATGCCTCTCCGGGGGGCATCATACTGGTGCCGAAGAATTGGCAAGCCTGGTCGGCCGCCATCGGCGCGGATGGCAGCGCCTCGCTGCTGTTTGCTCCAGATGCAAGCGGCCAGAACTTCCTGAGTTACGACAACAGCGGTGCCTGCGTGGGTTGCGCACTCTCTGCCGCCAGCCTGTATTTCGACGAAGCGAAAAAACGGGCGCAGCAAGACGATTTTGCAACCTACCGCCGCCCGCCCGCGCTAAAGATGGTGAAGCTGAACCAATTCATCAAAGCCTACAATATCGCCGTCTCCAGCGGCAACCCTGTCGATGGCCTGGCGTATTTCAACCACGAGTCGGACTATGAATTCTTCGATGCTCGCGTCAGCCTGGGCAAGGACAACCACGATCTGGCGACTGTGCTCCTGAATCAATTCAAGGATGCCGTGCCTTAAAAGGCCTTGCTACTTCAGGGCTTGTTACTTCAGGGCCTGCTGCATCAGGGCCCGGTAGCATGGCGACTCTAGTGAGAGTCACGGCAAATCCGCAGCTCCCATCCGATGCAGAATCAGCGCCGTCCGCTTTTCCAGGTAAGGCGTATCTTTCACCTTGTCGTACTTCTCGGGCGCCGGCAGCATCACCGCCAGATGCGCCGCCTGCCCGGCATTGAGCGCCGAAGCCGAAATGCCGTAGTAGTGCTGGGCCGCTGCTTCCGCGCCGTATACGCCATTGCCCCACTCCACCACGTTCAAGTAGATTTCGAAAATCCGTTCCTTCTCCATCCAGTATTCGAGCATGTAGGTGATGATGAATTCCTGTCCCTTGCGCCAATAACTGCGCTCGCCCGACAGAAAGAGGTTCTTGGCCAGTTGCTGCGTGATGGTTGAGCCGCCAGCCACCACCTTGCCCTTCTTGTTATTCTTTTCGTAGGCCTTTTGCAGCGCTTCCCAATCGACGCCATCGTGGTCGGTGAAGTTCGCATCTTCAGAAGCGATGATGGCGCGCTTGAGGTTGTTCGATATCTTGTCGTAAGGCACCCAGACCTGCTTCATCGTGGCATTGGGTGTTTTTTCCTGTAATTGCGCCATCTGGTGCCGCATGAAGGAGGTGGACGTCGGGTTATGGTCGACCCACCACCAGATCTGCACGAAATAATAGAGTTGCAGCAGCAGGAATAGCGTAATGACGAGGAGAATGCCCCGCACAAGGATTTTACCCATGGACCATTTCATTTTGTGGAGTCTCCCTGCGTTGGCCGCAGGCACATCTTAGCCGCTGCAGCGCAATTGGGCAAACAGCGGAGCCGTGTCGGGACGCACGCCGCGCCAGACCAGGAAGGCTTCTGCTGCCTGCTCGATCAGCATGCCCAGGCCATCGCGCGTCTGCGCGCCCTGGCTGGCGGCAAATTGCAGGAACACCGTCGGCGCGTCGCCATACATCATGTCGTAAGCCAGTGTAGCCGGGCCGAACAAGCCTGCAGAGAGCGGCGGCATCTCACCGCCCAGGCTGGCCGAGGTGGCATTGATGACGACGTCGAACATGCCGTCGAGCGCTGCATAGGTGGAAGCGCCCACAGGACCGTGGGCGGCAAATTGTGCTGCCAATTCTTCCGCCTTGGCGGCACTGCGGTTGGCAATCACCAGTTCACCAGGCAAGGCCAGCAAGAGCGGCAGTATGGCACCACGTGCCGCACCGCCGGCGCCCAGCAACAAGATACGCCGGCCATTGAGCAGGTAGCCGCCATTGCGCACGATGTCGCTGACCAGGCCTGCACCGTCGGTATTGTCGCCATACAGCCGGCCGTCCAGCATCTTGAGCGTGTTGACAGCGCCGGCTGCCGCAGCACGTTCCGACAGGGTCGATGCCAAGGCATGGGCTTCAAGCTTGAACGGCACGGTCACGTTCAAGCCCTTGCCGCCTTCGACAAAGAATTGCTCGACCGTTGCGGCAAAACCATCAAGCGGCGCCAGCAGGCGCTCGTAGGACAGGTTCTGCCCGGTCTGTGCCGCAAACACGGCATGGATGACGGGGGACTTGCTATGCGCAATCGGGTTGCCGACCACGGCATAACGGTCGGGCAGGCTCACTGTCCGCCCCCGAGCACGGTTTGCAAGCCTTCTTCACGCGTGAATTTGAAGGTGACCGTCACTTCCCAGACGTCGCCGTTGGCCGAGAGCATCTTGCGCGGGAATTCCGTGAACGGCGCGGAGTTTTCCACGATGCGCAGCGCGGCGCGATCGAGCAGGCGGTTGCCCGAAGTGTGCTCGACGCTCGGCCCGCCATCCTTCAGGTACAAGGTGCCGTCCTGGTAGATGGGGATATGCAGGATCAATTCGCCGTAGAGCTTCTTGCCGTCGGATGCGGGGAAATGCAACGTCCCGATCTTTTCGATCTTGGCCTTGACCTGCGAGTAGTACAGCGCATATTCGGCACGCTTGGTCGAGGGCGTGATCTGGGTCTTGTGCGGGCGCTTGTTGTAGTCGTCGACTTCCTTGTCGATCTCGGCGGCGCGGCGTGCGAATTCCTTCTCGCTATCGATATTGTCGTTGCCCTGGGTCGGCTGGGGCGTGTTCTTTTCCGGAACCGGCGCCACGGTCTGGTTGCGCTTTTGCAGTTGCGTATACAGCTCGCGCATTTCGCTTTCCAGCACGTCGGTGCGGCGTTTGACCGACTTGACCGCCTCGCCCTCTTCGGTCTTTTGCATGTCCGGCAAGGGTGACTTGGCGTGACCCGAGTCGGCATTGCCGCCACCATCATGGTTCACCTGGGCTTCGAGCTCGGCGTGGATGGGCGCCGGGCCGTCCGGCGAGTTCAGCAAGATGGGCGGATCCTTGGCAATGGTGTACCAATGCTGGAATTCAGGGACGACGAACCGGACTCCGATCAAGATAACCGCATGCACGGCAAGGGAGACAGAAAGCGCAGCGGGCAGGATGGAATTGGCTTGACCGGTCTTCAAATGACACTGGGGACGGTTGGTTCGCGATACCGCGATTCTACGGCATGACGCGCGAATTTCCATAGAAATTCGACATCATGCCGATCAAAATTTTTACCACCGCCCCATTACAGAGCGCCTGTGGGCAACTCAGGCCGCCGGCGCTTCGCCTTCAGGGGCAGCAAACTCTGCCGCAGGGGCCGCTGTGCCGACCTCGGTGGCTTCGGCGGCTTCAGGCTGCGCACCTTCCACTTCGGCTGCGGCTTCTGTCTCAGCGGCATCGTCCTCGGCCTCATCGGGCAATTCGGCAGGCGCCGCGCCGGACAAGACTTCGAGCAAGCGCGCTTCCAGGGTCAGATCGACCTCGTTCCAGCGCAGCACGTCAAGCTTGACCTGGGTGCCGCGCGCCAGGGGCTGCATGCCGGGCAGGCGTACGATCAGGGGAATCTCGACCAGGCGCAAGACCTCTTCCTTCAACACCACCGCCTCGACCTGGCGCGCCTCATGTTGTTCCAGCCAGCGCAGGCACCAGTAGCGTTCCATGTCGTTCTGGAAGTCGGCATAGGCGGTGTAAGCCGCATCGAAGCCGGAAACAATGGCGAACAGGTCGGCATCCTTGGGCTTGAACACGGCCGCCAGGGGCGCCATCACACCATGCTCGATACACGACAGGATCTGCCACTGATTGACCAGGTCGGTATAGCGGCGCAGCGGCGACGTGCTCCACGCATATTGGTCCACGCCAAGGCCTTGGTGGGGCGCGGCGTGCGTCAGCATGCGCACCTGCATCTTGGCAGCCCAGCCGCCCCCGCTTGCACCTTGCGCGCGGTAGATGCCGGGCACGCCATGGTCGTGCATCAGCTTGCCCCAGGTGCTGTTGGCAAAGATCATCAGTTCGGCCACGATCTTGTCGAGCGGGGCGCCGCGTTTGCGCCGCACGATGGAGACGATGCCGTCGTCGACGTAGAAATTGAAGTCGACGCGGTTGTTCTGCTCCGGGCGCAAACCGAAGGCTTCACGTTTGACCATACGGCCCTTTTCCAGGGCCAGCGCCAGTTGCCACAGCAGCGCAATTTCTTCCTTGCGCACATACTCGCCCGCGTTGGCAGCGAGATTTTCCTCGGTCACAAGGTCGTCCAAATGGTTGTGGCGCAGATTGTTGGCAATCGGCACCGCTTCGGCGCGCGTTTCGGTCGAGACGACCGACCAGTCTTCCGGATTGAACGTGGCATAGAGCGACAATGCCGGGCAGGTGCGCCCCTCTGCCAGCGTGAATGCTTCAACCAGCGCGTCGGGCAACATGGTGATCTTGTCGCCCGGCATATACACCGTTGACATGCGCTGGCGCGCGATCGCATCGATCGCATCGCCGCGTGCAATGCCCAAACCCGGTGCAGCGATGTGAATGCCGACGCGCACGTGGCCGTCGGCAAGCGTCTCGACCGAGAAGGCATCGTCGATCTCGGTGGTGGTCACGTCGTCGATCGAAAAAGCCTGGACCTTGGCAACCGGCAGTTCACGCGCAGCAGGAATCGTGACGGCCGGAAAACCCGTGCCCTTGGGAAAGTGCTCATACAGGAAGCGCGAGAAATGCAGGTCGTGCGGCGACGCAATGGCGCCGACCGACAAGAGCAAGGCCTGCGGCGTGGTCTGCAATTCGCTGCAGGCAGTGTCGAGGGCCTTGTATTCGATGCCGTTCTTGTCCGGCTTGAACAGCAATTGCAGGGCGATCGGCTTCATTGCTTCAGGCAGGCGGCCGGCTTTCAATTCTTCCACGTATTGCGCCTGGATCAGCGCCTGCTGGCGTTTCTTTTCCTGGCCGGCAAGAGCCGCCTTCAGCGATTCTTCCGGCGCCGCCTTGTAGCGGCCGCGGCCCTTGCGATAAAAGTACATCGGCGCCGCATGCAGGCGCAGCACCAGGGCAGCGGCTTCCACAGGTTGCGGCGCGTGGCCGAAATATTCACTGCCGAGGTCGGCAAAACCGAATTCTTCGGCGCCCGCCACTTCCCACAGGAAATCGAGTTCGATGGTTTCCGCCATGGCTTGCGCGCCAGCCAGCAGTTCAGCGGGCGTGGGCGCATTGAATTGCAACAACACGTCCTTGGCCTTGACCTTGGTGCGCTTGCCCGTGGGCAGTTCGACCTGCCAGGCTTCGCCTTGTTGCTGCAATACCGTGCCGGCCTTGAAATCGCCGGACTCTTCAAAAAATAAATTCATTGGATTACGTCTTCAAACAATTCTTGATCAAATTCGCTTGCCGCCTATGCCGAGCGACGCGCTATAGCGCCGCCCGCCGACATAGCGTGCAGGCGTCAGGCCGGCGTCGCGCAATTGCAAGCTGCGTATCGCCGGCAAAAATACTTCCGTCACAAGCAGGACGCCCGATTTGCGGCGGAACAGGCAACGCCGTGCAAACAAGGGCCGTTCCTGCCCTGCTCCTGTCGCCTGCCGCGCCCTTGCGTGCAGCCGATGGCTGCCAGTCAGGCGCGCATAACGCAAAGCGCCGCGCAAGACCTGCGGGTCGCCGAACAACGTGGTACCGAGCGACCGCTCTCCCAGCGCCCCGAAAAACGGCCAGTCGCCGGCATCGGCCGTCAACGGCACCGCCGTATGGGCATACACCACGGGAACACCGTCGCAAACCAGCAAGACTTCACGCTCCTGCACCATCATCGGCCGTGCCAGGCCGATGGCTTGCGCTTCGTCGCGCAGGCATACCGCACGCCGTTGCGCCAGGCGTTGCACGCGAAAACGTTCGCTGTGTGCAATCAGCTTGACCGTCAATGATACCCTGTCGGTCAGCCAATGCCGCAATTCCTGTGGTGCCAGCGTGCCGTTGACGTGGTCGTGCCAGCCAGACCTCATGCGGAAACACCGCAAAACGCCAACACCTGGTCGACGTATTGCGCAAATTCACTGATGCCGTGGTCGCTGCCCTCGATGACGAACTGGCGCGCGCCGGCATAGTGCGTGGTCATTTCGCGCCAGTCGAGCACTTCGTCGCCGGTGGCGGCGATCAGGAAATAGCGTTCCGGGCGCGTGATGGCTTCAACATGCAAGGCCTTCAACTCTTCGATGTACTCGCGCTTGAATTCAAATACTTCATCCGAATGATAAGCCGTGGTCACGCCGACGTAATTTTCCAGGTCGCGCGGCGGCTGGGTAGCCGGGTTCAGCAGCACGGCGCGACAATCGAGTTGTTCGGCCAGCCAGTTGGCGTAATAGCCGCCAAGCGACGAACCCACCACGCTCAAGTCCTCGCCGCCCGCCGTCATCTCGCGAGCCAGCGCGAGGGCCATTTCGGCCGCCAAACGCGGCGAAGCCGGCAGTTGCGGGCAGCGATAGCGGTGCTCCAGCCCCAATTCACGCAAACGCTGGCCCAGCAGCCGCGCCTTGAATGATTGCGGCGAAGAACGAAAACCATGCAGATACAGGATCATGCGGCCAACGCTGCCAGTATCTTGCCATGCACGCCGCCAAAGCCGCCGTTGCTCATGACGAGCACGTGGTCACCCGGCCTGGCGGCCGCAACCACGGCTTGCACCAGGGCCGGCAAGTCGTCGAATGTGCTTGCCTTGTCGCCCAGGGGTGCGAGCGCCGCACCCAGGTCCCAGCCTAGCGCATCCTTGCCCGTGCCCTTGGCGCCATAGCCAAAGACCAGGTCGGCACCTTGCAGGCTGCCCGGCAGCGCGCTTTTCATCGTGCCGAGCTTCATGGTGTTCGAGCGCGGTTCCAGCACGGCCAGGATGCGCGCGCCACCTACCTTGTGGCGCAGGCCGGCAACCGTGGTTTCAATTGCGGTCGGATGGTGGGCGAAGTCGTCATACACCGTCACGCCACGTTCGAGCCCGCGCACTTCCATGCGGCGCTTGACGTTGACGAAACGGCCCAGCGCGGCCACGGCATGCACCGGCGGCACGCCGACATGGCGCGCAGCGGCAATGGCTGCCAGCGCATTCATGCGATTGTGCGCGCCGCTCAACTGCCACGACACGCGGCCCACATTCTCACCTTTGTGCAGCACGTCGAACTCGCTGTCGCTATGCACTTGCATGGCCCAGTCCGCATCGGCGGCGGCAAAGCGCTCGACCTCGCTCCAGCAGCCGCGCGCAAGCACGCGTTGCAGCGAATCTTCCTGGCCATTGGCAATCACGCGGCCTATGCCGGGCACGGTGCGCACGAGATGGTGGAATTGCGTTTCAATCGCGCCCAGGTCGGGGAAGATGTCGGCGTGGTCGTATTCCAGGTTATTCAGCACCGCTGTCTTGGCGCGGTAATGCACGAACTTGCTGCGTTTGTCGAAGAAGGCCGTATCGTATTCGTCAGCCTCGATGACGAAGAAGTCTGAAATCCCTTCATCACCGCCCAAGCGCGCCGAAATGCCGAAATTGAGCGGCACGCCGCCGATCAGGAAGCCGGGCTGATAACCGCAATCTTCCATTATCCAGGCCAGCATGGAAGAGGTGGTGGTCTTGCCATGCGTGCCGGCCACGGCCAGCACCCACTTGCCTTGCAGGATGTGTTCCCCTATCCATTGCGGACCCGACACATAGGGCAAACCGCGGTTGAGGATTTCTTCCATCAGGGGGTTGCCGCGCGACACCACGTTGCCGATTACGAACAGGTCGGGGTTGAGCTTGACCTGTTCGGGATCGAAACCTTCGATCAGTTTGATGCCTTGCGCCTCGAGCTGGGTGCTCATGGGCGGATAAACATTGGCATCGCAGCCGGTAACGGTATGGCCGGCCTGCTTTGCCAAAACGGCCAGGCCGCCCATGAAGGTGCCGCAAATACCCAGGATATGAATATGCATTGTAGAATGGGATTCTATAGATACCCCGATTTTACCCGACCCGCCTGGTGCGGGGCTCACTGCATGCCCTCATTCCCCTCCAATAGTGACACCCTGCGTGCCGAAATCGCCGCGGCCGCTGCGCGCATGATCGCCGAAGACGGCGCCGACTATGCCACGGCCAAGCGCAAGGCCGCAAAACAGATCCTGGGCGATGCCAAGACGGCATCCGACCTGTTGCCCGACAATGCCCAGATCGAAGATGAAGTCCGCATCTATAACGAGATCTTCCTGGGAGATTCGCAACCGGCGCGCCTGCTGCACCTGCGCAAGCTGGCGCTGCGCCTGATGGAAGACCTTGCCCAGTTCAACCCGCAATTGACAGGCGCCGTCCTGAACGGCACGGCCGGCGAACATTCCGACATCCACCTGTATCTGTTTGCCGAGAGTGCCAAGGACGTGGAGATCTTCCTGCTCAACAAGAACGTCCAGTTCGAAGTATCCGAGTCACCCCATTTCGCAGCCCGCAAGGGCATGGTCGAGATGGCCAGCTTCATGTGGCACAAGGAAGGTGTACACCTGTCGCTGTATGAGACTGACGACCTGCGCCTGCTGCCCAAGGGCCCGGAGCGGCGTCTGGCCGATACTGATACTATACGGCGTCTCATTGAGGAACGATAGGGCCTGTTGGCATATGTTTCGTGAGACGCGTTCAAATCAAAACGCGTGCGGGCAAGGCGCGCGGCGCAGCGAAGGCTGGACGCCTTCGCAAGCCGTGCAACGCAGCCAGCGCGCGTTTTGACTTGAACCCGAAGGGAAGGTGCCGTATGCGTCGCATGCCGTGGTTGCAGGGGGCGGCCATCCGCATCCTTGCCGTAGCGCCGCTACGACGCGTCGCTGCGCCTAGGCCTGCAACGCATACGACACCTTCGCGCTCACAAAACATATACCAACAGGCCCTGCTGCCCATGAAAACCAAGCTGATTGCCATTACCCTTGCCTCCGCTTTCCTGGCCGCAAGCGCCCACGCTGCGCCGCTCAAAGATGCCACCGAGCTCTATGCCACCTCCCTGCCTGACGTGAAAAACCAGAACCAGCAGCTGGCGCAATGGAAGGGCAAGGTCTTGCTGGTCAATTTCTGGGCCACGTGGTGCCACCCCTGCGTGCAGGAAATGCCGGCCTTGTCCGACTTGCAGGCCAAGGGCAAGATCGCCAACCTGCAAATCATCGGTATCGGCATCGATACGCCGGAGGCCATCGGCCAGTTCTCGACCAAATACAAGATCAGCTATCCCCTCTATATAGGCGGCGTTGGCGCGTCCGAACTGATGCGTAAATATGGTGACGCCGCAGGCGGCCTGCCTTTCTCGCTCCTGATCGGCGCGGATGGCCAGGTCAAGAAGACTTATATGGGTGCCTTGAAAATTGATGAGGTAAAGAAGGACATAAAAGCGCTGTAGCCAGTAATTTGGCAGCTTTTGCCGGCAAGATATGCGTGTGATTATAATAAATACAATTGCTGCATCAAGATTTCCACTTGCCAAACATCGGTATTTGGCGGCAAAATGCGCCATCCTCGAGAAACCGAGAAGTTCCTCTACTGTTGATCCATGGCAAAAAAGATACTGTTGATCAACGGGCCGAACCTGAATTTGCTGGGTACGCGTGAGCCCGGCGTATATGGATCGACCAGTTTGGCGGACATCGAGCGTGCTGCGGCAGAGCAGGCCAAAGCCGCTGGAGCGAGCCTGGAGAGCTTTCAGAGCAATCACGAGGGGGCCTTGATCGACCGTATCCATGCCGCGCGCAACGAAGGCGTGGATGCGATTGTGATCAACCCGGGTGGCCTGACCCATACCAGCGTCGCCTTGCGCGACGCCTTGGCTGGCGTTGCCATCCCATTCGTCGAGGTGCACATTTCCAATGTGCATCGTCGCGAAGCCTTCCGGCATCATTCGTTTTTGTCGGAAATCGCCATTGGCGTCATCTGCGGCCTGGGGCCTGACGGTTACCGCGCCGCCATCGATTTTTCGTTAAAATCACTTTAAAATCGCCCATCCTCGGGCAAATGGCATATAATTGCCGAGTTTTTCCACTCGGGTAGTACACTCATTATTTCAAGAGATTGCACATGGATCTAAGAAAGCTGAAAACCTTGATCGACCTGGTCGCCGAATCGGACATCGCCGAGCTCGAAGTCACCGAAGGCGAAAGCAAGGTCAGGATCGTGAAGTCCGGCGGCCCGCAAAACCAGATGGTGATGCTGCCCACCCAAGGCGCTGCGCAGTACGCACCGCAATATCACGCCGCTCCTCCCTCTGGCGCAGCACCCGTTACGACAGCCGTCACCTCGGCACCGGAACTCTCGGGCCACGTCGTCAAGTCGCCCATGGTCGGTACGTTCTACCGATCCTCCTCCCCGGGTGGTGCTCCCTTCGTCGACATCGGTTCGACCGTGAAGGAAGGCGATACGCTGTGCATCATCGAAGCGATGAAGCTGTTGAACGAGATCGACGCCGACATCAGCGGCACGATCAAGGAAATCCTGGTGGAAAACGGCCAACCGGTCGAATTCGGCCAGCCGCTCTTCGTGATTGCCTAAATGATATGAGCCATTCTTCCCGCCACCCGCGCCGATTGCGCGAACCAGTGGTGATGGAAGGGCTCTTATCTTGTGTCCAACGCTGTAAGGCGCCTGTCTCCTATGTTTGAAAAAATTCTCATCGCCAATCGCGGCGAAATCGCCCTGCGCATCCAGCGAGCGTGCCGCGAAATGGGCATCAAGACGGTTGTGGTCCACTCCGAGGCCGACCGTGAAGCCAAGTACGTCAAGCTGGCTGACGAGTCGGTCTGTATCGGTCCGGCCCCGAGCCCGCTGTCCTACCTCAACATGCCGGCCATCATCAGCGCCGCCGAAGTGACCGACGCCGAGGCAATCCACCCCGGTTACGGCTTCCTTTCGGAAAACGCCGATTTCGCCGAACGCGTCGAACAGTCGGGCTTCGTCTTCATCGGCCCGCGCCCCGATTCGATCCGCATGATGGGCGACAAGGTCTCGGCCAAGCAAGCCATGATCCGTTCCGGCGTGCCCTGCGTGCCGGGTTCGGAAGGCGCCTTGCCTGACGACCCCAAGGAAATCGTGCGCATTGCGCGCAAGATCGGTTACCCCGTCATCATCAAGGCAGCCGGCGGCGGCGGCGGGCGCGGCATGCGCGTGGTGCACACCGAAGCGGCCCTGATCAATGCCGTGACCATGACCAAGACCGAGGCCGGTGCTGCGTTCGGCAATCCCGAGGTCTATATGGAAAAGTACCTGGAGAATCCGCGTCACGTGGAAATCCAGATTCTGTCCGACGATTTCAAGAATGCCGTCTGGCTCGGCGAGCGCGATTGCTCGATGCAACGCCGCCACCAGAAGGTGATCGAGGAAGCACCGGCACCGGGCATTCCGCGCAAGATCATCGAACGCATCGGCGACCGCTGCGCCGAAGCCTGCCGCAAGATGGGTTACCGCGGCGCCGGCACCTTCGAATTCCTCTATGAAGACGGCGAATTCTATTTCATCGAAATGAACACCCGCGTGCAGGTTGAACACCCGGTCACGGAAATGATCACCGGCGTCGACATCGTGCAGGAACAGATCCGCATTGCCGCCGGCGAACGCCTGACGTTCCGCCAGCGCGACATCGAATTGAAGGGCCATGCCATCGAATGCCGCATCAACGCGGAAGACCCGTTCAAGTTCACGCCCTCGCCGGGCAAGATCACAGCCTGGCACGTGCCGGGCGGCCCGGGTATCCGCGTCGATTCGCATGCCTATTCCGGCTACTACGTCCCGCCCAACTACGACTCCATGGTCGGCAAGGTGATCGCCTACGGGCCGACGCGCGAGCAGGCAATCCGCCGCATGCAGATCGCACTGTCGGAAATGGTGGTTGAAGGCATCCTGACCAACATCCCGCTGCACCGCGAGCTGATGGTCGATGCACGCTTCATTGAAGGCGGTACCAATATCCATTACCTGGAACAGCGACTGGCCGAACGGCCTGACCTGAAGAACCCCGCCATTCCCGTCAAGGAATAACATGGCCTGGGTAGAAGTCCTGGTTGAAGTTTCGCGCGACCACGCCGAAGCCTTGTCTGATGCCTTGATGGAAGCGGGTGCCCTGTCGGTGTCTGTTGAAGACGCCGACTTCGGCACCGAAGCGGAGCAACCCATGTTCGGCGAACCGGGCATGGAACCGCTGGAAGCCGCTTTCGAACGCAGCCGCGTGGTGGCGCTGACCGACGTCGACATCGATCACACCGCCTTGATCGAGGCCGCGGCCGAAGCAATCGGCCTGGAAGCCGCGCCGCCGTTCAGCCTGCGCGACGTGGCCGACCAGGATTGGGTGCGCCTGACACAATCGCAATTCGAACCGATACACATCGGCAAGAATATCTGGGTCGTGCCGAGCTGGCATGAAGCACCGGACCCCAATGCCCTGGTGCTCGAACTCGATCCCGGCCTGGCTTTCGGCACGGGCAGCCACCCGACCACGCGCTTGTGCATGGAATGGCTGGAAACCAACGCGCCACGTGGCAAAACCGTGCTCGACTACGGTTGCGGCTCAGGCATTCTGGCCATGGTGGCGAAGAAGCTCGGCGCGCTCGAGGTGGCCGGGGTCGACATCGACCCGCAAGCCATCGTCTCGGCGCGCGACAACGCACTTCGCAATCAATGCGAGATCGACTATTATTTACCCGAAGACTATGACGCGCGTTCGAAAGGCTTGCCTTTCGACGTGGTGGTGGCAAATATCCTGTCCGGTCCGTTGAAACTCATGGCTCCCATGCTCTCATCCTACGTGACGGAAGGCGGCATGCTGGTGCTCTCGGGTGTGCTTGACCGGCAGGCCGAGGAAGTCGCCGCTGCCTATGCGCCCTTCATCAAGCTGGCGGTCTGGGCCGAACGAGACGGCTGGGTCGCCCTTGCCGGAAAAAAGTGAACCGAGACCTACCCGAACTACATGGCCCTTGCTACCCAATGCCCGCACTGTCATACGACCTTCCGCGTCGCCCATGACCAATTGAAACTGCGGGCGGGCCTGGTGCGTTGCGGCTCGTGCAAGGAAATTTTCAACGGCATTGAACACTTGCTGCCCTCCGAGACAGCAGCGGCCACGCGCACGCCCGCGCCCGAGGTTGCACCCGATCTCACGCCGGCCGAAGTGCCGGCACCATCGGCTCCGATATCGGCAGCACCGGCACCCGCCGCAAGCCAGCCAAACCCGCCGGCCCAACCAAGCATTTCGGACCAGCTTGATTTTGCCTACCCCGATATGGGCGACGACGAGCCCAGTCTCGCCACGCCGGCCCAGATTCCAGATACCGTGATCGTGCCGCATTCGACCGATCCGGTGGAAGTCGAATTTGTCGAAACCCCGCGCAAGACGCCGTTAGCCACACCCGCCATCGTCGATCCGGAACCTGCCTACCCGCTGCACAGTGAACCGCCGCCGGTCCCGGCTTCTGCAGAACCGTCAGCCGAAATTGAACCCGACCCGGCCGATCCGCTCACGCGCATGACCTTGATCGATGTGGAAGAAGAAGGCATCGCACGAACACCGCCTGATACGGCAACCCCGGACCCGCTCGATCGTGTCATGGAAGACTTCGAGCGCCCACCTGCAGCACGCGCCAAGCGCGGCGGCGACCCGCGCCGCAAGGGCAAGCCATATGCGCGCAGCCCCATCGTCGGCATGCAGGAAGAGATGCCGCGCGAAGAACCCAGCATGGGCGACGTGGACGAACCATTGGCACCGCCTGCGATAGTACCTGAAGCGGCACCCGAATCCTATTCCGATGCGGAAGAGCCAGACTTCGTCAAGCGCGAGCGCTACCAGCGCACGCGTGGGCGCACAGTTCGGATTGCCATGAATCTGGCGTCTGCGTTGATGCTGTTGCTCGCTGTGGGCCAGGCCACTTACAGCTTCCGTGACCAATTGGCAGCGCGCCTGCCCGAAGCACGGCCGGCGCTGCAAGGATTTTGCTCCCTGCTTGGCTGCAAGATCGGGCTGCCTGAACAGATCGACTCGCTCTTGATCGAATCGGGGTCGGACCGCTTCGAAAAGCTCAACACCAGGAAAGACACATCGGAATTGACCCTGGTAATACACAATACGGCCAACGTGCTGCAAGCCTGGCCGCAGCTCGAACTGACCTTGAAAGACGAGCTCAACAAGCCCCTCGCACGCCGTGTATTCTCGCCGCAGGAGTATCTGCCTGCCGGCATCGACCAGAACAAAGGCTTTTCGGCCAACGCCGAACAACCGGTCAAGCTTTACATCGAATTCGCCGACACCCAGCCGGCCAGTTACAGCGTCGGGCTGTTTTACCGCTAAATTCCCCCACTCTCACTATAAGAGCAATACCATGACAGCCCTGATCTGTGGTTCCATCGCCTACGACACCATCATGCTCTACGAGGGACGCTTTGCCGAAGCGCTCCTGACCGACCAGCTGCATCGCATCAACGTATCCTTCCTGGTGCCGTCGATGCGGCGCGAGTTCGGGGGCTGCGCCGGCAACATCGCCTACAACCTCAAGCTTCTGGGCGGCGACCCGCTGATCATGGCCACCATCGGACAAGATGCGGCAACCTACGTGGAACGGCTCGACAAGCTCGGCATTTCGCGCCGCTGCGTACGCCAGATCGATGATGCCTACACCGCCCAGGCCTACATCACCACGGACGCCGGCGGCAACCAGATTACGGCCTTCCATCCTGGTGCGATGAGTGTATCGCATGAAAACAAGATCGCCGATGCCGGGCCGGTCAAGGTCGCCATCGTGGCACCCGACGGCCGCGACGGCATGCTGCAGCATGCCACCGACTGCAAGCAACTGAACATCCCCTTCATCTTCGATCCGGGCCAGGGCTTGCCGATGTTCAATGGTTCGGAGCTCGAACATTTCATCAGCATGGCAACCTACGTGGCCGTCAATGACTACGAAGCCGAGTTGCTGACCGAGCGCACCGGCCTGTCGCTCGAACAGATTGCCGGACGCGTTGAAGCACTGATCGTCACGCGTGGTGCGCAAGGCGCGGAAATCTATGCCGGCGGCCAGCGTCACGACATTCCCTGCGTGCCCGCTGCCAAGGTGGTTGACCCGACTGGCTGCGGCGATGCCTTCCGCGCCGGTATTCTCTACGGTATCGACCGCGGGCTCGACTGGCCCACGTCGGGCCGTCTGGCCAGCCTGCTCGGTTCGCTCAAGATCGAACAACAAGGCGCACAAAACCATGCGCCGACGCGGCAAGACATTGAGCGTCTGTTCAAGGATGCATTCGGTTACGCTTTGCCAGCCTGAATGGCCTGAGAACCTGTTTATGATCTGTAGCGAGCGGCCCGCAGTTGCGGCTAGGCGCCCCCGGCCAACCAGCGCGGAAAAACCGGAACGTACTTAAGTACATGAGGATTTTGAGCACTGATTGGTGGCAAATCCGGGTCGCGCAGTAAGATCGTAAACGGGTTTTAATGCCGCCTCGTACTAGCTGGCGAGAGGCGCCAGCAACCGCAACGCGGCATCGAGTGCGATGCCGTGGATTTCCAGTGTCTTATTGCGGCTGGTGCCGCCGTGGGTCAATACAATGGATTTACGCGGCAGGTCCAGCTGTTCAGCAAGAAAACGCACCAGCGCCTCATTCGCCTTGCCCTCTATCGGTGGCGCCTGCAGCCTGATCTTCAAGGCGCCATCCTGCACCCCGACGACTTCCGTCTTTTTCGCGTTCGGACCGACCAGCACGCGCAAGCGCAAACCATGGCCGGCATCGCGCAGCCAGTCACCACTTGCGGTGTGTTCCGTCACAGCCGGTCTATCAACTCGCTCAATGCGTAGTAAGCGATATTGAGCACCAGAATAAGCACCACGGCGGAAAAATCGATGCCGCCGATGGGTGGAATGACACGGCGAATCGGCCTCAGCAAGGGGCTGAGCAAGGCATTGACGAACGGTGCAATCGGCGCGTACGGATTGATCCAGCTGATTGCCACCATCAGCACCAGCAGGAACATCAAGCCCCAATAGATGGCAGCGAGCAAACTCGGCAATGCATATTGGAGAAGGTGCAACGGATCGAAATCATAGAACCAGACCCGCTGCAGGAATGCGCCCAGAACCGCGATCAGCAGCACCGACACCAGGCTGGCCCAATCGAGGCCGGCCACGCCGGGAATGATGCGCCGCATCGGCTTGACCAGCCAGTCGGACAGCGTGTAGACGAATTCCCCAACGTTTTGGGGTGGCCGCAAGCGGATCGCCTGCATCCAGAAGCGCAGCAGCAACACCCCGATCAAGATACTGGCGACCGTGTTGATGACAATGGCGTAGATATGGAACAGCACAACAATCTCCCGAAGGGTAGCTCGACATCGCAACAAGCACTGCAACCTCAAGGTTGGGGCGCATGGCTGCTTTCGGAAGTACCCTTGAAATAAAAACCCGTTGTGCAGCGTCAGCCGCACAACGGGAATTGTGCCCGAATTGAATCGGGCTTTCCAGATTACCCCGGAATATTACGGACGCGTGCCCGTCGGGAAGGGCCAGGCAGCAGCCGGGCTCAACACCGTCTTGGCGGCCGGAGCAGCAGCGGCTGCGGGAGCAGCAGCAGCGGCAGGCTTGGCAGCAGCCTTCTTCGGAGCGGCCTTCTTTGCAGCAGGCTTCTTCGCGGCGGGCTTTTTCGCAGCAGCAGGCTTGGCGGCAGCGGCAGGCTTGGCAACGGCCTTCTTGGCAGCAGGCTTTTTGGCAGCCGGCTTCTTCGCAGCAGCAGCCTTCTTCGCAGCAGCAGCCTTCTTCGGTGCAGCGGCCTTCTTGGCAGCAGGCTTCTTGGCAGCTGCCGGCTTCTTGGCGGCGACGGCCTTCTTCGGTGCTGCAGCCTTCTTCGCTACCGGCTTGGCAGCTGCCTTTTTCGGAGCTGCTGCTTTCTTCGCTACCGGCTTCTTGGCGGCGACGGCCTTCTTGGCGACTGGCTTCTTCGCTGCTGCTGGCTTCTTGGCGGCGACTGGCTTCTTCGCTGCAACGGCCTTCTTGGCTACCGGCTTCTTGGCAGCTACCGGCTTCTTGGCAGCTGCCGGCTTCTTGGCGGCGACGGCCTTCTTCGGTGCTGCAGCCTTCTTGGCTACGGGCTTCTTCGCGGCTGCCGGCTTCTTGGCGGCTGCGGGCTTCTTAGCTGCAGCAGGCTTCTTCGCTGCGGGCTTCTTGGCTGCGGGCTTGGCCGCTGCCTTCTTGGTTGCTGTTGCCATTTGTTTCTCCTATCACGTGATGGATATAACTAAGTTGGAAACCCTCCTGTGGCATCGCGCGCGATACACCAGGCGGATTATTCATCGGCACAAGCAAGGCTTCTGTTTGCGCTAATGAATTCGGCACCAGCTGAACTGCTGCATCCCCCTTCCGCGCACCTCTGTCGATCGACTTACAGAGGTGCCCGCAATTACTTGTGATGCAGCACTTCAGCTATGGATCGGCCTTCCTAGGCCAATCCAATTGGCAGCGATAGCACGACTTGCACTTCTCGCTGGCCAATAAAAACGCCGGCACATTTATGCCGGCGTCGGAATACTATTTACAAAAAACAAGTCTTTTGAAAAGGAAAACGCCGCCATCACCGATTGAATCGGCTGCTGCGGCGTCGGCGTTTTCGGCCCTGACAGTTCAGAACGATGAGGTCGTCTGTTCATTAACTTGGTTTAAGCCCTACTATCATTGCAGTCTCTTTGTTGTAATGTGAGTCGACTGCTCCCTGCTTCGAAGGAGCAAGCCGATCTCGCTTACTCCCAATTCAGCGCGCCACCGGTCTGGTATTCAATCACGCGCGTTTCGAAGAAATTACGTTCCTTCTTCAGATCGATCATCTCGCTCATCTAGGGGAAGGGATTATCTTCCTGAGCGAACATCGGTTCCAGACCGATCTGCTGCGCGCGCCGATTGGCGATGAAGCGCAAATATCCTTTGAACATGGGAGCATTCAAACCGAGCACTCCACGCGGCATTGTATCCTCTGCGTAGCGATATTCCAACTCCACCGCACGCAAAAACAACGATTTGATCTCTTCGCGGAATTCAGCAGTCCACAAATGCGGGTTCTCCATCTTAATCGTGTTGATCAAATCGATTCCGAAATTGCAGTGCATCGATTCGTCGCGCAAGATGTATTGATACTGTTCCGCTGCACCCATCATCTTGTTCTGACGACCGAGCGCAAGAATCTGCGTGAAGCCGACATAGAAGAACAAGCCTTCCATCAGGCAGGCGAAAACGATCAGCGACTTCAGCAGCTTCTGGTCATTGACCGTCGTGCCCGTGGTGAAGTCAGGATCGGTCAGCGTGTCGATGAACGGAATCAGGAATTCGTCCTTGTCGCGGATCGATCCGACTTCATGGTACGCATTGAAGATTTCGCCTTCATCCAAGCCCAGCGATTCGACGATGTATTGGTAGGCATGCGTGTGGATCGCTTCCTCAAACGCCTGGCGCAGCAGGTACTGGCGGCACTCGGGCGCCGTGATATGGCGGTAGGTGCCCAGCACGATATTGTTGGCGGCCAGCGAGTCGGCGGTGACAAAGAAGCCGAGGTTGCGCTTGACCAGGCGGCGTTCGTCTTCGGTCAGGCCGTTCGGGTTCTTCCACAGCTCGATGTCGCGCTGCATGTTGATTTCCTGCGGCATCCAGTGGTTGGCGCAGCCGGCCAGGTATTTGTCCCAGGCCCACTTGTACTTGAACGGCACCAATTGGTTGACGTCGGTCTGGCCGTTGATGATGCGCTTGTCGGCCGCATTGACGCGACGGCCTTCGTCTGCTGCTGCAACAGAAGCAGGCTTGGCCACCAGGGCCGGGTCGAGTGCGACGTCCTGATGCTGTGGTGCGCGCCGCTGCGGCGAGCTGGCCACTTCCGCCAATGCCGGTTGCGGCACGAACTCGGGGTTGAATTGGGGAGCGCGGCTGGGTGCGGGTGCCGGTGTAACGTCTTCGTCCCAATTTAGCATGGCGATGTTTTCCTTATCGATCGATGCATCTTGTTGGATGCATTCTATTTAATGTAGTTCAAATTTTCGCGAATGCGAACCTTGTTTGCGCGGAGCGCGCGCGATGCCGGACCACATTGCGCTCCGCTTGGCGACCTGCAAGCCTTTATTGGCAAGCCTCGCATTCCTCGAATCCAGGATCGCCCGGACGCAAGGCGCAAGCCGCACCGGCAACTTCGGTCGGGATCGCCACAGGCGCGGAAGCTGCTGCGCTTGCCGCCGAACCCATGCCGCCATCAGCCGACACCGCATTCAGGGCGCCGGTCTTGGTGGTCGACTTTTCGGCATGTGTGGCGCCGATGGTGCGCAGGTAATAGGTCGTCTTCAAGCCGCGCAGCCAGGCCAGCTTGTAGGTTTCGTCGAGCTTCTTGCCCGAGGCGCCGGCCATGTAAATGTTCAGTGACTGGGCCTGGTCGATCCACTTTTGACGGCGTGAGGCGGCTTCCACCAGCCAGGACGGTTCGACTTCGAAGGCCGTGGCATACAGGTCGCGCAGGTCTTGCGGAATGCGGTCGATCTTGGCCAGGCTGCCGTCAAAGTACTTCAGGTCGGCGATCATGACTTCGTCCCACAGGCCGCGGGCCTTCAGGTCGCGCACCAGGTGCTCGTTGATTTCGGTGAATTCGCCCGACAGGTTCGACTTCACGTAGAGGTTCTGGTAGGTCGGCTCGATGCACGCTGCCACGCCGATGATGTTGGAAATCGTGGCGGTCGGGGCGATGGCGACGCAATTCGAGTTGCGCATGCCGTATTCCTTGATCCGCGAACGCAGCGAAGCCCAATCCATGGTCTCGGAACGGTCGGCTTCGAGATAGCCACCGCGCTCTTCAGCCAACAGGTTCAGCGAGTCTTGCGGCAGGATGCCGCGATCCCAGAGTGAGCCGCGGTAAGAGCTGTAGCGGCCGCGCTCTTCGGCCAGCTCGGTCGAGGCGTAATAGGCGTAGTAGCAGACGGCTTCCATCGAACGGTCGGCGAATTCGACCGCACCCATCGAGGCGTAAGGCACGCGCATCATGTGCAGGCAATCCTGAAAGCCCATGATGCCCAGGCCGACCGGACGGTGGCGCAGGTTGGAGTCACGCGCCTTCTTGACGGCGTAATAGTTGATGTCGATCACGTTATCAAGCATGCGCATGGCGATGCGGATGGTCTTTTGCAGCTTGACGTGGTCGAGCTGGCCGTCCTTCATGTGGGCCGGCAGGTTGACCGAACCGAGGTTGCAGACTGCGATTTCGGAATCGTTGGTGTTCAGCGTGATTTCCGTGCACAGGTTGGAGCTGTGTACCATGCCGACGTGTTGCTGCGGCGAACGGATGTTGCACGGGTCCTTGAACGTGATCCAGGGATGGCCGGTTTCAAACAGCATCGACAGCATCTTGCGCCACAGGTCCAGGGCCTGGACTTTCTTGAACAGGCGCAATTCGCCGCGTGCCGCTTTCGCTTCGTAACCGGTATAGGCTTCTTCAAAGGCGCGGCCAACCTTGTCGTGCAGGTCCGGCGCATCGGAAGGCGAGAACAGGGTCCATTCGCCCTTTTCCATGACGCGCTTCATGAACAGGTCGGGAATCCAGTTGGCCGTGTTCATGTCGTGGGTACGGCGGCGGTCGTCGCCGGTGTTCTTGCGCAGGTCGAGGAATTCCTCGATGTCCATGTGCCAGGTTTCCAGGTAGGCACAGACCGCGCCCTTGCGCTTGCCGCCCTGGTTGACGGCCACGGCAGTGTCATTGACCACCTTCAGGAACGGCACCACGCCTTGCGACTTGCCGTTGGTGCCCTTGATGTGGGCGCCCAGCGAACGCACCGGCGTCCAGTCGTTGCCCAGACCACCGGCGTACTTGGCCAGGAGCGCGTTTTCCTTGATCGCTTCGTAGATCCCATCCAGGTCGTCAGCAACCGTGGTCAGGTAGCACGAAGACAATTGCGAACGCAGCGTGCCCGAGTTGAACAGGGTCGGGGTCGAGCTCATGAAGTCGAACGACGACAACAGGTTGTAGAACTCGATGGCGCGCGCTTCGCGGTCGATTTCGTTCAGGGCCAGGCCCATGGCGACACGCATATAGAAAGCCTGCGGCATTTCGATGCGGGTGCCGCGCACGTGCAGGAAGTAGCGGTCATACAGGGTTTGCAGGCCAAGGTAGCCGAATTGCAGGTCGCGATCGGCAACCAGGGCATTGGACAACTTCGCGAGGTCGAACTGGGCCAGCTTGGAATCGAGCAGTTCGGCTTCGATACCCTTCTTGATGAATTTGGGGAAGTAATCAATATAGTTGGCCTGGGCATCGGCTTGCGCCACGGTCTGGCCGAACACTTCCTTGCGAATCGTGTGCATCAGCAAACGGGCCGTCACGGTGCTGTAGGCCGGGTCCTTTTCCATCAGGGCGCGGGCAGCCAGGATGGCCGATTTGTGCAATTCTTCGACAGGCACGCCGTCATACAGGTTCTTGACCGTCTCGGCCAGGATGGCGTCGGCGTCGACATGCTTTTCCAGGCCGACGCAGGCTGCCGTGATCAGGGTGCGCACCTGGCCCATGTCGAGCGGGCGGCTCTGGCCGTCTTCCACCACATGCAATACCGGTGCGTCGGATTGGGCGTCCTTGCCGACGCGCAGCTGGGCGCGTTCTTCCATGCGCTTGGCGCGATACAGCACATAAGCGCGGGCAACATCGTGCTCACCGGAACGCATCAGGGCCAGTTCAACCTGGTCCTGGATGTCTTCAATATGAAAGGTGCCACCAGCGGGCTGGCGGCGCACCAGCGCCGAGACCACGTTACGGGTCAGTTGCTCGACCAGTTCGCGCACGCGCGCCGACGCTGCACCCTGGCCGCCGTTGACGGCCAAAAAGGCCTTGGTCACGGCAATCGAGATCTTCGACGGTTCAAAGCCGACCACCGCGCCATTACGGCGGATGATGCGGTAATCCGACAAGCCGGCAGGCGCAGCCGATGCGCCGACACCGCCCGTTCCCTGCACCAAGCCGTAATCTGCGGGGGACTTAGCGGTAATTTCCTGAGACGTTTGCATTGAGTAAATCCTCCGAAGCTGTTTAACAAGGGCGGCTGAGCCGCCACGTATGGTTATATATATGGAGTCTGAACCTGGATTTTCAGCCAGGTTCACCGGGCTTTTGCCAATGCCTCATGCGTGCCGAAATTCAAGCATTCGATTCGCACTCCGCGATTCATTCCATATAAAAAAGAGACTGATTCAGTTGCACCCTCGAGACCTCTTTTGCACATATCGAAATGAATTTTGCGTTGAGGAATGACCGAATAGTACAAATAGCGAAAATCACGCAACAACACTACCTATAGTGCCGAATTCGAGATTTGCACTAATTCTAGTGCCCAAATCCGGGGGATGCAATCGTTTTTTCTGGCAAAAATGAATATATTTTTGTTGCGCTGCGAGTCGAAGTTTGCATCCCGGCCCGATGATCGCGATGCGTTTGACAACCCGGTGGATAAGCAGTGGATAAGTGTTGGACAAGTGCTGGACAACACGCTGCGCGGAAAAGCGTGCGCAAGGAAACAAGCGAAAAACCAACAGCGCCGGGGGCGTTCGAACTATTCGGCCTGGGGGAAGCGCAGCTTGTTATTGGTCTGCTGATCGAGCAAGGCGCGATAGCGGGCCCAATCGAAATGCGGACCCGGGTCCGTCTTGCGCCCCGGTGCAACATGCTCGTGCCCTGCAACCCAGCGCAAGGGATGCGCCACCACCATGGCCTCGGTCAATTTGGCGAGCACGTCATATTGCACAGCTTCGAAAACCGTGTCGTCACTGCCTTCGAGCTCGATGCCGATGGAAAAGTCGTTGCAGCGCTCGCGCCCCTGATGCGAAGACAAGCCGGCGTGCCAGGCCCGCTCGCGCGTGGAAACGAATTGGGTCAGGCGGCCGTCGCGTGCCACCAGAAAATGGGACGACACGCGAAGATCAGCCAATTCGGCAAAGCTCGGATCGGCCGCAGTATCGAGCTGGTTGGAAAACAGCTCATATATATAGGGGGTGCCGAATTGCCCGGCCGGCAAACTGATGTTGTGCACCACAAGCAGGTCGATGGCCAGGTTAGCCGGCCTGGCGTCACAATTGGGTGAAGGCAGCGGAACGGCGGCGCGGCACCAGCCCGCCGCGTCGATGCCGTAGTCCGCGTCAGTCGGGCTCATGGATACCCAGCCTTTGCATGCGATAGCGCAACTGGCGGAAGCTGATGCCGAGCAGGTCGGCCGCCTGGGTGCGGTTGTAGCGGGTCTTTTCCAGCGCACGGCGCATGATTTCGCGCTCCATCGCATCAAGGTATTGCGGCAGGTCGCAAGGCAGGGCCGGCAGCAGGTCGAGCGCCACGGGTGGCACGGGGTTGGCGCTTGCTGCCATCTCGTTCTGCACCACCTCGTGAACCGTTTCTGCTTCCCGCCGGGGTTCGGGCGGTGCCGGCTCGGCAACGGCAGCCCCATTGCCGCTCACGCCCTTCAAGGCCAGATCCGCCACTTCGATCGTGCCGTCGGCGGCAAACGCCACGGCGCGCTCGAGGATGTTTTCCAGCTCACGCACGTTGCCGGGGAAAGAGTACGCCTTCAAGGCTGCCAGCGCACCGGGCGACAGTACCGCAGCAGGCGCGCCGCCGGCCAGCCGGGAGAGGACAAGGTTCGAGAGCATGGCGATGTCGTCGCTGCGCTCGCGCAAAGGCGGCAAGGCAAGTTCGATGACATTGAGCCGGTAATACAAGTCCTGCCGGAAGGCGCCACGCTCGACGCAGCCGGCCAGGTGCTGATGGGTGGCACTGATGATGCGGACATCAACCAACTCTTCCGTGGTGGCGCCGAGCTTGCGCACACGGCGCTCCTGGATGGCGCGCAACAGCTTGACCTGCATCGCCAGGGGCAGGTCCGCCACCTCATCGAGGAGGAGCGTGCCGCCGTTGGCGGCCTGGAAAAAGCCGTCGCGGTCTTCCGTCGCACCGGTAAAGGCGCCCTTGCGGTATCCGAAAAACTCGGCTTCCATCAAGGTTTCGGGGATTGCACCGCAATTGACCGCCACAAACGCCTTGTCGGCACGTGCGCTCTGGGAATGGATATCGCGGGCAGCAAGTTCCTTGCCGATGCCCGATTCGCCGGTGATGGCAATGGGTGCCATGCTGCGCGCCAGTTTGACGATCTGGGCGCGCAACTCCCGCATTGCCGCCGACTGCCCAACCAAGCGCAGGTTCGATTGCGGCTCCGGGGAAGCCGATTTCGGCTCGTCCGGGCGCGAAATGCGCAGCGCCGACTGCACCATGGTGCGCAACTGATCCAGCCCGACCGGTTTGGAAAGGTAATCGAAAGCGCCCGCCTTCAACGCCGCCACGGCGTTGTCGGCGCTGCCGAACGCCGTCAATACGGCAACCGGCAGATTCCTGTGCTTGGCAGAAATCTCGCGCACCAGATCGATGCCCTGCCCGTCGGTCAGGCGCATGTCGGTCAAGGCCAGCGCATAGTCGCCACCGGCCAGAAAGCGCCGTGCTTCTTCAAGGGAAGCGGCGCTATCGACATCAAGCCCCATCTTGACGAGCGTGATCTCGAGCAGCTCGCGCAGGTCGGGTTCGTCGTCGACGACGAGGATACGGGGTGCAGTCATGGGCCGGAAAGTAAGCGCTGATGAGGCTCGATCATATCATTTCAAGCAGGACGATTCCGACGGGCACTACTGTCCACCGGCAATCCGTCCGAGTCTTCGACCGATGGCTCATCGGCAGAAAACGTCACGACAAAACGCCCACGCGCCTCTTCCTGCCCCAATTCCGATTTTTCCATGCGGTATTCGTAGTCGAGCATGGCGCCATTGTTGAGGCATAGCTCACGGGCCAGGTAGAGGCCGAGTCCGGTGCCTTTGGACGAGGTGGTGTAGAACGGCTCGAACAGATGGGCCCGCACCTCGGGCGAGATCGCCGCTCCATCATCCTGAACGTGCAATTCCAGCCGCTTGCCGTTTTCCACCAGGTGCAAACGCACGCTGCCGGGCTTGCGGCTGGCGTAGCGGATCGCGTTTGACAGCAGATTCATCAGCACCTCGCGCAGATGCAGCGGGTCGAAACGCACGCTATGCATCGCGATATCGAGCAGTTCTACAGTTTCCACAGGTATCTTGTGCGTCTCGCGCAACTCGTCGGCAATGTCGGTGACAAACGGGAGCAAAGCGATGGGCTCACCGAGCACCTGTGCCTTGCGCGAGAGGTTCAGGATATCCTCGATCATGCGGTTCAGGCGGGCAACGTTGTCGCCGATGATGTTCAAGAGCCGCTTGTCGCCCGGCGAGCTGGCATCTTCTGCCAGCAGGGACTGGGCATAGGAAATCGCCGACAAGGGATTGCGTACTTCGTGGGCAATGCTTGCGGTCAATCGCCCCATCGAGGCCAGCTTCAATTGCTGGGCCTGGTTTTCGATCTCGGTCACGTCTTGCAGGAAAATCACCGTTCGGTCGCCTTCGGAACCGACCGCCTTGACCGTCCCGAAGCGCAGCTTGAGACGCACGGACAGTTCGCGGCGCCAGCCCCAGATGGTCGTTGCACCCTGCAGTGATGCATCTTCGTCCGGCCTTACCACGACGAACACGGAACTGGCAGCCACACGTTCACGCCCCGACTTGCCCAACCACTCGAAGTAGGCTTCGGCAATCGGCGACAATGCAGTCCGGTCGACCAGACGAAAGCGCGCAGCAGCGCTTACCGTCGACAGGCGCAGCATGCGCTCGGCCGCCGGGTTGCTGATCCGGACCGAGCTGTCTCGTTCGACCACCAGAATGCCGTCGCCCATGTCGGCGATCACCAGCCGGTTGATCGCCTCCTGCACCTGCAATTCCTGTCCGCGCTGCGAAGCCAGCTCTTCCTGGTTGATCACCCTTGCAGCCAGCCGGTTGATGACGAAGACAGAAGCGAAGAACGATGCTCCATACAATCCGGATTGCGACAGCGAGGCATCACTTGCGGAAGCAAATAGCTGATAGCCGCTCTCGGCAAGCAGGAAAATCGTCACGGAAGAAGCAAAAAACAGCGCCCAAAGCAGCGGCAACAACACCGCACCACCGGCCAACGGGAATAGAAACAGGATTGCCAGGCCGCTGCGCGTGCCCCCCGAAGCCGCGTAAAGGAGCGATATTGCAACGATGTCGACCGTGATCTGCACCAGCAATTGCAGGATAAAACGCCCGCGATAATAAAATGCCGATCCGACAAACAGGATGGCCAACACCAGATACCCGAGGCAGGTCTGCCAGTAGATATCGTGCTCCGAATCGGACAAACCGCTCTTGATGTTGAACGCAAGCAAGGCAAACAGCAACATCGCAATCACCACTCGGGTGATGTTGAAGGTCATCAGCGTGCGCCAGAAACTATCCCGCAGCTTGGGAGAGCGCAGGGGCCGCGAGAGGCGGGGGAAGTTCATTGCTGCGCGATTTTGCGATGTTCGGTGCTGCAGTAGACGGTGCCGGCGACGCCGGACACGGCTTCGGACGCCGGAAAGTGCACACCGCAATGGGCACATTGCACCATGGTTTCGCTAGGCAGGTCACGGCCGGGCGACATGCCGGCCTTGGCATTGGGCCTGCCATCGGAAGCTGGATGCGCCACGCGTGCCAATGCGCGCTTGATCCAGACCACGACGGCCAGGCCAATGATGAGCCAGATCAGGATTCTCATACGAAGGGGCGACCCAGAATGACTTCATAGACAAAGCGGCTGCCAACATAGCCGAGAAGCAGTGCGATGAAGCCGCCAAGGAAAAACCGCAAGGCCGTCTTGCCGCGCCAACCGCGCCAGCGCCGCCCTGCCAGCAAGGCGCCGAACAGTGCCCACGACAAGAGCGTGAAAACCGTCTTGTGCTCGAATTTGAATGCCTTGCCGAACAATTGTTCGGAAAACACCAGGCCCGAAACCACGGTCAGCGTCAGCAGGACGAAACCAAAGGCGATCAGCCGGAACAGCAATTTCTCCATCGTCAACAATGCTGGAAGGCGGTCGATTGCCATACCGAACCAGCCGGTCTCATTCCCCGAACTCGTATGCAGGCGCGACTCTTGCAACGCCATCAGCAAGGCGTGAAACGCAGCGATGGTCAGTGTGCTGTATGCCAGGATGGCAATGGCCACATGCCAGGAAAAGAGCGGCGAACGACCTTCAAGTGCAGCCAGTTCTCCAGGAAACGCCATCGGCAGCAGGGTGGCAAATGCCGCACACGGCAACACCAGCACGCGCAGGCTGTCGAGCGCAAAGTTGCGGTTTTCCAGCCAATAGGCCGCAACCGAAATCCACAACGTAACGGAAAGCATCAGCGCAAAGCCGACGCGCAAGGCGCCATGCGCATCGATGGCAGCAGCCAATGCCAACGCATGCACCAGCCAGCCGGCCACGACCGTGGCTGAAATCGGCATGCGCAGCCGCACCGGCATGAACGTGGCAAGCAGGTAGAGCACCGCCGCGAAGATGGGCAGGACTGGTGAAGCGGCGAGCGGAAGCAGGGATTCCATGTGATAAGTGTAACCCAAGAAACCTTCGCCCTTGCCCGGCAGCAGGCAGGCAGCGAACGCGGCATATCATATATTGTATTCGGCACAGGCTGCCGGCGGGCCGCCCGCGCCAATCGGGTAAAATGCGGTTAGTTACAGGCGCCTTTGCGCGACTGCCCCTTCTGTTTCCTGATAGATATCACTCCCATCATGCTCGACAATCTCACCCAGCGTCTGCACAAGGTCGTCAAGACGATGCGCGGCGAAGCCCGCCTGACCGAATCGAATACCGCCGAGATGCTGCGCGAAGTCCGGCTGGCGCTGCTCGAAGCCGACGTTGCCTTGCCCGCTGTGCGCGAATTCATTGCGCGCGTCAAGGAAAAATCGGCCGGCGAGGAAGTCATCGGCTCACTCACCCCCGGCCAGGCCCTGGTCGGCGTGGTACAGCGTGAACTGGCCTCGCTCATGGGTGCCGACCTCGGTCCGGAAGCCTCGGAACTCTCGTTTGCCACCCAGCCGCCGGCAATCATCCTGATGGCCGGCCTGCAAGGCGCCGGCAAGACCACCACCGTCGGCAAATTGGCCAAGTACCTGCGGGAGAAAAAGAAAAAGAAGGTTCTGACCGTCTCGGCCGACGTGTACCGACCGGCCGCAATCGGCCAACTCGAAACCGTCACAGGCCAGGCCGGCGCCGACTTCTTCCCCTCGCAGCCGACCGACAAGCCGGTCGATATTGCCCTGGCCGCGCTCGACTATGCCAAACGGCATTACCACGACGTACTGATCGTCGACACCGCCGGCCGCTTGGGTATCGACGAGGCGATGATGCAGGAAATCGCCGCCCTGCACGCCGCCATCAAGCCGATCGAGACCCTGTTTGTGGTGGACGCCATGCTGGGCCAGGATGCTGTCAATACGGCCAAGGCCTTCAATGACGCCCTGCCCCTGACCGGCGTGGTGCTGACCAAGCTCGACGGCGACGCGCGCGGCGGCGCGGCACTTTCGGTGCGCCACATCACCGGCAAGCCGGTCAAATTCACCGGCGTGGCGGAAAAGCTCGACGGCCTGGAAGCGTTCGACCCGCAGCGTATGGCCGACCGCATCCTCGGGATGGGCGACATCCTGGCCCTGGTTGAAGAGGCGCGCAAGGGCGTCGATATGGAAGCGGCCCAGGGGCTGGCTGAGAAGATCAAGGGCGGTGGCAAGTTCGACCTGAACGACTTCAAGTCGCAGATCAGCCAGATGAAAAAGATGGGCGGCATGTCCAACCTGCTCGACAAGCTTCCGGCCCAGTTCCAGCAAGCCGCCAGCGGCGCCAACATGGACCAGGCGGAAAAGCAGGTACGCCGCATGGAAGGCATCATCAATTCAATGACCCCGGCCGAGCGCGCCAAGCCCGAATTGATCAAGGCGTCGCGCAAACGCCGCATCGCAGCAGGGGCCGGCGTGCAGGTGCAGGAAGTCAACCGCATGCTGTCGCAATTCGAGCAGATGCAATCGATGATGAAGAAATTGAAGGGCGGTGGCCTGATGAAAATGATGCGCGGCATGAAGGGCATGATGCCGGGCATGCGCTGATTTTTTCCTCTTCCTCATAGGGAAAATCGGCGATTTTCCCTATGGCGCATCCTCCCCCTGCGCACCCTCCTCCGCCCCGTTTTGCAGTCCACTTCCCTCTCGAAAAACCCCTGCCGCTGCTGCATCGCCGCGAATGAAAACCGCATTTTCCCCGTGGTTGCAGGCGCCGTTTTGGATGTTCGAGCCACACTCTCCTATGAAAATCGTTCAAATTCACGCAAAAAACACTTGCACTACGAGGGAAACCGCACCACTATTAGCGGTGCGTGCTTGACGCGTTTTCCCAACACAATCGTGAAGGAGGCTTAAAGATGGCAACAGCCAAGAAACCAGCAGCAAAACCTGCAGCAAAGAAGCCGGCCGCAAAGAAACCCGCGGCCAAGCCAGCAAAGGCAGCAGCAAAGCCGGCAGCAAAACCCGCAGCGAAGAAGCCAGCAGCAGCAAAGCCGGCAGCAAAACCCGCAGCGAAGAAAGCAGCCGCAGCAAAGCCGGCAGCAAAGCCCGCCGCCAAGAAGGCAGCAGCTCCGAAGGCAGCAGCAAAACCCGCCGCCAAGAAAGCTGCAGCACCAAAGGCAGCAGCCAAGCCCAAGACCCCGCGCAAGCCAAATGCAGCATTCATGAAGGCAATGACCCCGTCGGCAGTGTTGGCCGCCGTCGTCGGTGCCAACCCGCTGCCGCGTACGGAAGTCACCAAGAAGGTTTGGGAGTACATCAAGAAGTTCAAGCTGCAAAACGAGCTCAACAAGCGCATGATCGATGCGGACGAAAAGCTCAAGGCCGTGTTTGGTGGCAAGAAGCAAGTGTCGATGTTCGAAATGACCAAGCTCATTTCCGGTCACTTGAAATAATTTTTGTCAGGTACCAAACAAAAACGCCCGCATCGCGCGGGCGTTTTTGTTTTCAGCTTAAAGAGAAACCGTTTAAAAATCAGCAGGGTCAGGCGGAGCAACGAAGACAGTACCGCTGTACGGCGAGGAGAGACGCCAACGCCATGCCCATTTTCAAACGGCCTCCTATTCCTTGTACTCCCACTTCTTCCAGGCTCCGCGCACCGCATCCGGATACTGTGGCTGCCCCCGGCTGCCGTTATACCGCCCCAGAGCCAGGAACAGGTCGCCATTCTCCTGGTCGATATACATCCGCAGCACGGAACACCCATAGCGCAAATTCGACTGCATGTTGAACAGCTTGCCCGGGTCGCCATCGCCGATGATGCGGGTCCAGAACGGCATCACCTGCATGTAGCCGCGCGCACCGGCGCTGGAAATCGCGTATTTGTGGAAGCCCGATTCGACCTGGATCAGGCCCAGCACCATCTGCGGGTCAAGCCCGGCGCGCTTGGACTCGTACCAGAGTGTGTCGAGGAATTCGCGCCTGACCTGGTCGTCGGGCAGCGCCTTCCTTAACCGCTCCGACATCTCGCCGCGCCAGTAGAGGAACTTGATCTTCTGCTCCATTCCGGAGAATTGCGGCTTGGGTGGGCGCGGGTCGGTGATGGCGCGCGACAGCGCGATGCGCATCGCATCGGCCATCGCTTCTTCCTTCTGGTTGCCGGCCCAGGCCTGACCTGCACCGAGCAGGCCCAGCACAAGCGCCAGGCAGGCGGCCCGACGCAGCATGCTCAAGCCAGCTTGGCTTTGACGAAGTCGAGGATCTCGCCAGCAGCCACGGGCGTTGCTTCGGTATCGCGGCGCCCTTGATATTCGAGCTTGCCTTCCTTGAGCCCACGCTCGCCGACCACCACACGGTGTGGCGCGCCGATCAGTTCCCAGTCGGCGAACATGGCGCCTGGGCGTTCGCCGCGGTCATCCAGGATGGCGTCTACGCCGGCAGCAAGCAAGTCTTCCAGCAGCTTGTCGGCGGCGTGCTTGACCATGTCGCTGCGGTCGTAACCCATGGGGCAGATCACCACTGCGAACGGCGCAATGGCTGCCGGCCAGATGATGCCCTTGTCGTCGAAATTCTGTTCGATGGCCGCACCCAGGATGCGCGTAACGCCGATGCCGTAGCACCCCATCTGCATCAATTGCGGCTTGCCGCCCTCATCGAGAAAGGTTGCCTTCATGTCGGACGAATAGCGCGTGCCAAGCTGGAACACGTGGCCAACCTCGATACCGCGCTGGATTGCCAACACGCCCTTGCCGTCGGGTGAGGCGTCGCCGGCCACCACGTTGCGCAAATCGGCTACTGTGGCCTCGGGAATGTCGCGCCCCCAGTTGACGCCGGTGTAATGGTAGTCAACTTCGTTGGCGCCGCAGATGAAGTCGCTCATGGCAGCAACGGTGCGGTCGGCCACCACCTTGACCGGCTTCTTCGTGCCGATCGGGCCCAGGTAGCCCGGCGGCGTGCCGAACCATTCGACGATTTCGGCTTCGCTGGAGAAACGGTAGTCGCCCAGGCCAGGTATCTTCGATGCCTTGACTTCATTCAATTCGTGGTCGCCGCGCAATAGCAGCAGCCAGACTTCGCGCTCGCCCCCCTCTTCCTTGGGGTCAACCGTCAGGACGATGGACTTGACCGTGCGCGTCAGCTCGACCTTGAGCAATTCCGCCACGTGCTCGCACTTGGCTTTGCCCGGCGTCGCCGTCTTGGTCAGCGGCTCCGCGGCGGCGGCACGCGCACCGGCGGGCGCCATGGCTTCGGCGGCTTCCATATTGGCGGCGTAGTCCGATGTGGGGCAATACACCAGCGCGTCTTCGCCGGTGTCGGCGATGACGTGGAATTCATGCGAACCAGAACCGCCGATGGCACCGTTGTCAGCTGCCACAGCGCGGAATTGCAGGCCGAAGCGGTTGAAGATGCGCACGTAGGCGTCGTACATGATCTGGTAGGACTTCTTCAAGCCTGCCACGTCGGTATCGAAGGAGTAGGCGTCCTTCATGGTGAATTCGCGCCCGCGCATCAGGCCGAAACGCGGACGGCGCTCGTCGCGGAACTTGGTCTGGATGTGATAGAAGTTGATCGGCAACTGGCGATAGGACTTGATTTCGCTGCGTGCGACGTCGGTGATCACTTCTTCCGAGGTCGGCTGGATGATGAAATCACGGCCGTGGCGGTCCTTGACGCGCATCAATTCGGCGCCGTACTTCTGCCAACGGCCGGTTTCCTGCCAGAATTCGGCCGGTTGTACCACGGGCATCAACAGCTCGACGGCGCCGGCACGGTTCATTTCTTCCCGCACAATGGCTTCGACCTTGCGGATGATGCGCAGGCCCATGGGCATGTAGGTATAAATTCCCGAACCAAGTCGCTTGATCATCCCCGCCCTCAGCATGAGCTTGTGGCTGACGATTTCGGCGTCGGAAGGGGCTTCCTTGAGGGTCGAAATAAAAAAGCGTGAGGCGCGCATATCGATGAATTCTTTTTAAAAAGAGAGGGTTATAATCAACTTAATTTTAAAGGATTAGCTGGCTGATGCGCCCTTTCTTTGCACAAATGATGACGGATCCCCGGTTTGCGCCACCAGAGGTGCCGCTACCGGGACACGCTTCCGTGTCCAAAAGCCACCCCGCCACAAGCGATACGGGTTTGGCTCGGGAGTCGTCTAGTTCGAGCTGAAGGACGCTCGGCCGCAGAAAGTTTTGAGGTGCAACATGCTCGATCGTGAAGGCTTCCGCCCAAACGTCGGCATTATTTTGCTCAATACCCGTAACGAGGTATGGTGGGGCAAGCGCGTGCGCGAGCATTCCTGGCAGTTTCCGCAGGGCGGCATCAAGTATGGCGAAACCCCCGAGCAAGCCATGTTCCGGGAACTCGAGGAAGAAATCGGGTTGCGGGCGGAACACGTGAAAATCATCGGCCGTACGCGTGATTGGCTGCGCTACGAAGTGCCGGACCGGTTCATCAAGCGCGAAATTCGCGGCCATTACCGTGGCCAGAAGCAGATCTGGTTCCTGCTGCGCATGGTCGGACGCGATTGCGACGTCAACCTGCGCATCACCGATCACCCCGAGTTCGACGCCTGGCGCTGGCATGACTACTGGGTGCCGCTGGATGTGGTGATCGAATTCAAGCGCGAAGTCTATCAACGCGCGCTGCAAGAGCTTTCGCGTTTTCTGAACCGTCCGTCGCATTACGGTCACAAGCGCAACGGGCCGCGCCCCTGCTCGGAGCCGGACGGCGCCGCCGGGCAAGAGCCTGAGACGCCATGTGCCGAAGTAGTACCTTCGGGCGAAGAATCGAAACAGGAGTAGAACCGCATGACCCAACCTTTGATGACGCGCCTGCTGGGCGCGATGGCCCTGTTGTGCGTCGTGGCCCTGCCCTGCGCCGCGGCCGATGACGAAGAACCCTTCGTTGAAGCGGGCTGGCAGACGCCCGCTGCGCCGCAAGACGCCGACCTGCTGCCGTTCTATACCAGCCTTTCAGGCTTGAGTTTCGCAGTTGACGCCAAGTCGCTGACCATAGACAAGGATGGCGTGGCGCGCTTCACCATGGTTGCGACCAGCAAGAGCGGGGCAAAAAATGTCAGCTATGAAGGCTTGCGCTGCGCCACGATGGAACGCAAGCTGTATGCCGTCGGCAGTGCCGATGGCAGCTGGACCCGCGCGCGCGATCCGCAATGGCTGCCGATCGCGATAGCCGGCTCTACAGTGCCGCACGGTACGCTGGCCAAGGAATACATCTGCAAGGACAGCCGGATACCGGGCAAGGCCACGGCAATTGTGAACGACTTGCGCTACCACCGCTCGCCGTTCAGCCCGCAAACCTAGAACGCTAGAGAAGAACCATGTTGTCGCGGTGAATCAACTCGGGTTCTTCCACGAACCCGAGGATCGCCGCGATTTCCGATGAGGGCCGGCGCATGATGCGCCTGGCTTCGGAACTGGCATAGTTGGTGATGCCACGCACAATGGCGCGGCCCGCTTCATCGGTGCAGGTAATGACGTCACCACGGCCAAATTCTCCCGCAACCGCCACCACACCGATCGGCAGAAGGGACTTGCCTTCTGCGGTCAGCTTTTGCACAGCTCCCGCATCAAGCATGACCTTGCCCGCTGTCTGCAAGTGGTCAGCCATCCATTGCTTGCGCGCCGTCAAGTGCCCCGTCTGCGCCGTCAATTGCGTGCCGATGGCCTCACCCCGGGCCAGGCGCACCAGGGCCTGGTCTTCGCGGCCCCAGGCGATTACGGTGTGCGCGCCCGAAGCCGCGGCGCGCTTGGCCGCCAGTATCTTGGTCAGCATGCCGCCACGGCCAATGGCACTGCCGGCGCCGCCCGCCATGGCTTCGAGTTCGAGGTCGCCGGCGCGCGCTTCGTGCACGAATTCGGCGTTGGGATCGCGCCGCGGGTCGGCCGTGTACAGACCACGCTGGTCGGTCAAAATGATCAGGGCATCGGCTTCAAGCAGGTTGGCAACCAAGGCACCCAGGGTGTCGTTGTCGCCGAACTTGATTTCATCGGTGACGACGGTATCGTTCTCGTTGATGATGGGCACCACGCCCAGGCGCAAGAGGGTGAAGAGCGTCGAGCGCGCATTGAGATAGCGTTCGCGGTCGGCCAGGTCGGCATGGGTCAGCAACACTTGCGCTGTACCCAGCGCATGGGCACGGAAGCTGGTTTCGTAGATTTGCGCCAGGCCCATCTGGCCAACGGCGGCGCAGGCCTGTAATTCATGGATACCGGTCGGGCGCTTTTCGAAGCCCAGGCGTTGCATGCCTTCGGCAATTGCACCGGAACTGACCAGCACCACTTCCTTGCCCATCTGGCGCAATTGTGCAATCTGTTGCGCCCACTTGGCGATGGCGGCATGGTCCAAGCCCTTGCCGTCATTGGTGACGAGCGACGACCCGACCTTGACGACCAGGCGCCGCGATTTTTCTATGATTGATTTCAAGCCCGCTTCCCCAAAATACTCGATGCGGGAACAAGGTCCCGCAGGATTACAGCGACGGCAAGCAAGCCCGGATAAGGCTAGTCGATGACCTTGAAGCGAGGATCGTCGCTTTCGATCGAAGTGATGGCGCGCGCTTCTTCCACCATCTGCGTTTCGCCGGCGCGTTCTTCGGCCTGGCGTTGCTCGGCGAGGTAATTATAAATCTCGACGACCAAATCTTCGCAGCCTTCGCGGTTCAAGGCTGAAATTTCGAACACCGGCCCCTTCCAGCCGAAGCGCTTGACGAAGTCCTTGACGCGCGACTTGCGCTCGTCTTCCGGCACCATGTCGAGCTTGTTCAAGACCAGCCAGCGCGGCTTGTCGAACAGCGACTCGTCGTACTTCTTCAATTCCTTGACGATGGCTTTGGCTTCCTTGACCGGGTCGACGTTGGCATCGAAGGGGGCCAGGTCGACGATATGCAGCAAAACGCGCGTGCGCTGCAGGTGGCGCAGGAACTGGGTGCCCAGCCCGGCGCCGTCCGCCGCGCCTTCGATCAAACCCGGAATGTCGGCGATGACGAAGCTCTTTTCGTGGGAAACACGCACCACACCCAGGTTGGGGTGCAGCGTGGTGAACGGATAGTCGGCAATCTTGGGCCGTGCATTCGACACCGCCGTGATGAAGGTCGACTTGCCTGCATTGGGCATGCCCAGCAAGCCTACGTCAGCCAGCACTTTGAGTTCGAGACGCAGTTCGCGCCGCTCGCCTTCCTTGCCGTCGGTCTTTTGCCGCGGTGCGCGGTTGGTCGAGGACTTGAAGTGGATATTGCCCCAGCCACCCTCCCCGCCCTTGGCCAGCAAGGTGGTCTGGCCGTGTTCAGTCATGTCGGCCAGGATTTCACCATCATTGTCATCAATGACGAGAGTGCCGACAGGCATGCGCAGGATGATGTCGTCTGCGCCCTTGCCGTAGCAATCCGAGCCACGCCCGTTTTCGCCATGCTTGGCGCGGTGCAACTTGGAAAAGCGGTAGTCGACCAAAGTGTTGACGTTGCGGTCGGCGATGGCATAAATGCTGCCGCCTTTGCCGCCGTCACCGCCGTCAGGGCCGCCGAAGGGCCGGAATTTTTCGCGGCAAAACGATGCGCAGCCGTTGCCGCCGTCTCCGGCAATGACTTCAATCCTGGCTTCGTCGATGAATTTCATGATGTTTTTATTCCGTCGGTTGCTGAAACCGCCGCAGAATGGCACTGATGTACTACCTTACCACCAGCGCGATTTTGCCGCAGAATCAAAAAAGGCCCTACCTACGGCAGGGCCTCTTGTTGTCAGGCTGATGCCTTTACGCGGGAACGACCGTCGCGTATTGATTTTGCTTTGCGCCCTTGACGACGAACTTGACCTTGCCGTCGATCAATGCAAACAAGGTGTGATCCTTGCCCATGCCGACGTTTTCGCCCGGATGTGTCTTGGTACCGCGTTGGCGAATGATGATGCCGCCGGCGTTGATCACCTGGCCGCCGTAAACCTTGACTCCCAGTCGTTTTGATTCTGAATCACGACCGTTGCGCGTAGTGCCGCCGCCTTTTTTATGTGCCATTTGAAGCTCCTTGGTATCCTGTTACTCGATCAGCTGCTTAGCCGTTGATCGAAACGATTTGCAGTTCGGTGTAGTTTTGGCGATGGCCTTGGCGCTTCTGGTAGTGCTTACGACGACGCATCTTGAAAATCTTGACCTTGTCGTGACGACCATGGGAGACAACCGTAGCCAGAACCGTGGCACCTTCAACCAAAGGCGCGCCAAACTTGATGGCTTCGCCTGCACCCACTGCGAGTACTTGATCCAAGGTGATTTCGGAACCAATGTCTGCCGGTATCTGTTCTACTTTGAGTTTTTCGCCAGCAGCAACTTTATACTGTTTGCCACCGGTTTTTATGACCGCGTACATGAGAAACCTCATCGATAAAAAATTAAAAAATTCTCCCTGCCCCGCATGTCAAGCAACCGCCAACTGCCCATGGCGAAGCCGAAGAACCGCATATTATACATAGACTTAGCATAACGGTCAAAAACTTATTGACATGGGAAACGAAATGCGCAGTTTGTTGCTCTCTGCACAAAAAAACAGCATCCGGGCTGCGGTTTTGTGACCGAAAAGGCAAGGTTTTTCCAGCAAAACATGAGTTTTGCGGTACTCGTCGTATAATCCCCGCCATCGATGACATATCGCAGGTTCAATCTTGTCTGCCGCAACCACGTCTGCACAACAAACGATCACCCAGCCCATCGCGCCAGATATGGAGGCGGTCAACACCGTCATCCGTCGCGAATTGCACTCCGAAGTGCCCCTGGTCAATCAGATTGCCGAGTACATCATCAGTGCGGGCGGCAAGCGCATACGCCCCGTTCTGGTGCTATTGACGGCCAATGCCTTCGGCTATCAAGGCAAGCATCACCATGTACTGGCGGCAGTCATCGAATTCATCCACACCGCCACGCTATTGCATGACGACGTGGTTGACGAATCGTCGCTGCGGCGTGGGCGCGAGACGGCCAATGCATTGTTCGGCAATGCCGCCTCCGTGCTGGTGGGCGACTTCGTCTATTCGCGCGCCTTCCAGATGATGGTGTCGGTGGGCAGCATGCGGGTGATGGAAATCCTGGCCGATGCGACCAACGTGATTGCCGAGGGCGAGGTCCTGCAATTGCTGAACATGCACGACCCGGATGTGACCGAAGAGCGCTACCTGCAGGTCATCCGCTCCAAGACGGCCAAACTGTTTGAAGCGGCAGCCGAACTGGGTGCCCTGGTGGCAGGTGCAAGCGCCGAAGAGGTCGAAGCCTGCGCCGAATATGGCCGCTCGCTCGGTACGGCATTCCAGTTGGTCGATGACGTGCTGGACTATTCTGGTGTGGCAGCCGACATCGGCAAAAATGTGGGCGACGACCTGCGCGAAGGCAAGCCCACGCTGCCGCTGATCTACCTGATGCAACATGGCACGCCGGCCCAGCGCGAACTTGTGCGTACCTGCATTGAGCAGGGTGACGAAACCCATTTCGATGAAATCCTGGCTGCCATTACCACGTGCGGCGCGCTCGATTACACGAAAAAACAGGCTGAAATCGCCGCCCAACGGGCCGTCGATTCAATCCAAGCCCTGCCCCATAGCCATTTCAAAGATTCTTTGCTAGAATTATGCGCTTTCGCGGTTGACCGTAATCACTGAGCAGCAATAAGCGAGGTAATAGCGGCGTCAACAAGGCATCGGGGTGTAGCTTAGCCTGGTAGAGCGCTACGTTCGGGACGTAGAGGCCGGAGGTTCGAATCCTCTCACCCCGACCAGGCATTACAATTGCATGGGATTGTTCCGTACCGTACGGAATCCAGGAATCCTGCAATTGATCAGAGATTGATGCCACTTCGCCCATGCACCTTCCTTACTTCATGACATTCGACCTGTTCCGGCACCTCGCGGCTGCTGTGCGCCCATAAGCCGTGGACGCGATCCCTTTATGGGCCCAGATACTGGCCCTGCCCGTCCTGATCCTGTTGTCGGCCTTCTTTGCCATGGCCGAAACAGCCCTGATGGCGGCCAACCGTCATCGCCTGCGCCACCTGGCCAAACGGGGCAGCCTGTCTGCCACCACCACGCTCTGGCTGCTCGAGCGTACCGACAAGCTGCTGTCCCTGGTGCTGATCGCCAATACGCTGATCAATGCAATGGCGACCGCCCTGGTTACAGCCCTGGCAATCTGGACCTTCGGCAATAACGAGCGTGTCATCACCGGCGCCACGGCGGCCGTGGCCTTCCTGCTGATCATCTTTGCCGAAATCAGCCCGAAGATCATTGGCGCAACCTATCCCGAACGCATCGCCCTGCCGACCAGCCTGATCCTGAAACCCTTGATGACGGTGGCCAAGCCGCTGATCTGGGTCATCAACCTATTCGTCTCGGGCTTCCTGAAGATCTTGCGCATCAAGACCGGCGATTCGGCACGCGACCACCGGCTCTCGCCGGAAGAGCTGCGTTCCATGGTGCTTGAAGGTACGACCTTCATTCCGAAGAAGCACAGGAGTATCCTGCTGAACCTGTTCGACCTGGAAAAGATTTCCGTCGAAGACGTCATGACGCCTCGCTCGCAGATCGAGGCACTCAATCTCTCGGTGCCGGTCGAGGATATCAAGCACCAACTCACCACCTGCTACCACAACAAACTGCCGGTCTATGAAGGCGAGATCAACCGTGTGGTCGGCATCCTGCATGTGCGCAAGGCCATTGCGCTATTGAATGAGCAGGAAGATTTGACTACCGATCATTTCCGCGAATTGCTCACGGCGCCCTACTTCATCCCGGAAGATACCGGCGTCTTCACCCAGCTGCAGTATTTTCAGGAGAATCACGAGCGGCTTGGCATCATCGTTGATGAATACGGCGAAGTGCAAGGCCTGGTGACGCTGGAAGACATCATCGAGGAAATGATCGGCGAATTCACCACGTCCATGCCCGGCGCAGCGCGCGCCGATGCACTCGGCTGGGATGCTCACGGTGAGTGCCTGCTCGAAGGCAGCGCCACGCTGCGCGACATCAACAAACGGCTCGGGCTGAACTTCCCGCTCGACGGACCAAAGACGCTCAACGGCTTGCTGCTTGAGTACCTGCAAGACATCCCTGACGCCAGCGTCAGCCTGAAGGTCGCCGGCTGTGTCATCGAAATCGTCCAGGTCCAACACCAATCGATCAAAGTTGTAAAATTAATTAACCGAAACGCGGTGAGCGAGCGCCCTGCTGCAGAAGCTTGAAGCGTCACGCCGTAAGCGCGGCAAGCCTTATTTCCAGGCAAAAATGTTGCAAAGTGTTGCGTAAACACCAACCCCATTTGGTTTGTTAATTTTTCGGCGTTTCCACAGGATAATTCTTTCACAAATTATCTTTACAAATCAGGTGCCTATAGGCATCATCTAAAGCCGATTGGACGATTTTTTCGATAGCATCGACTCACTATCATGGCTGCCGTACTTCCTAACTCTCCGGCCAATGCCGCCATTCCGGGTTTGGCACGTGCCCTGCTGCAAGCCGGGCGCCTGACCGCGCAGCAAGTCGACACCCTGGTCAAGAAATCTGCCGCCGATAAAGTCCCTTTTATCGAAGCGCTGTTACAAAGCGGCAACATAGATGGCAGGTCCCTGGCCAATTTTTGCTCCGAAACCTTCGGCTATCCCGTACTTGATTTTTCTGCCTTCAATCTGAGCTTCGCACCCGAGAAGGTCATCGATGCGAAGCTGATGCAGACCCAGCACGTTCTCGCACTGGCCAAACGCGGCAACAAGATATCGGTTGCCATCTCGGACCCGACCAATACCCAGGCGCTGGACCAGATCAAGTTCCAGACCGAATTGATGGTCGAACCCGTGATCGTCGAGCATGCTGCCTTGATGCAGTTGATCGAGAAGCAAAGCCAATCGGCAGAGCAGAATCTGACCGACCTGATCGGCGACGATCTCGATATGGATTTCGCCGATACCGACATGCAGTCGGGCACGGAGTCCAGCGCCGCAGCAGCAGCCGACATTGACGATGCGCCGGTCGTCAAATTCCTGCAAAAGATCCTCACCGATGCGATCAACATGGGCGCGTCGGACTTGCACTTCGAACCGTTCGAAAAATATTACCGCATCCGTTTCCGCGTCGATGGCGTGTTGCGCGAAATGGCGCAGCCGCCACTGGCGATCAAGGAAAAGCTGGCCTCGCGTATCAAGGTGATTTCCAAGCTCGACATTTCGGAAAAGCGCGTACCGCAAGATGGCCGCATGAAGCTGGTGATGTCCAAGACCAAGTCGATCGACTTCCGTGTCAGCACGCTGCCCACGCTGTTCGGCGAGAAGATCGTCATGCGTATCCTTGATGCGACCCAGGCGCAGATGGGCATCGAGTCGCTCGGCTATGAACCGGACCAGAAGGAAATCCTGACCGCAGCGATTCAGCGTCCTTACGGTATGGTGCTGGTGACCGGCCCGACCGGTTCGGGCAAGACGGTGTCGCTGTATACCTGCCTGAACATCCTGAACCAGCCCGGCATCAACATCTCGACCGCGGAAGACCCGGCTGAAATCAACTTGCCCGGCGTGAACCAGGTCAACATCAATGACCGCGCCGGCCTGACTTTTCCGGTAGCGCTCAAAGCCTTCCTGCGCCAAGACCCGGACATCATCATGGTCGGTGAAATCCGCGACCTGGAAACCGCCGACATTGCGATCAAGGCGGCGCAAACGGGTCACATGGTGTTTTCCACGCTCCACACCAATGATGCACCCGGTACGCTGACCCGTCTGATGAACATGGGCGTGGCGCCGTTCAACATCGCCTCGTCCGTCATCCTGATCACGGCACAGCGTCTGGCGCGCCGCCTGTGCACCTGCAAACAGACCACAACGATTCCTGACGAAACGCTGCTGGAAGCCGGTTTCAAGGAAGAACATCTCGACGGCACCTGGCTGCCCTACAAACCCGTCGGCTGCGAACGCTGCAGCGGCAGCGGTTACAAAGGCCGCGTCGGTATTTATCAGGTCATGCCGATCTCGGAAGAAATTGAAAAGATCATTCTCTCGCATGGCACTGCCTTGCAAATCGAAGAGCAGGCACGCGCCGACGGCATCAATTCGCTGCGCGAATCCGGCCTAGTCAAGGTCCGGCATGGCCTGACCAGCCTGGAAGAAGTGCTCGGCTGCACCAACGAATAAGGAAGAAGAATATGGCTACGGCTGCGTCAAAAATGGCGATCAAGGAAACCATCTATGCCTGGGAGGGCAGGGACAAGACGGGCAAGACCGTCAAGGGTGAAATGCGCGCCGGTGGTGAAGCCATCGTCAGTGCCACCCTGCGCCGCCAGGGCATTCTGGTTGGCAAGGTCAAGAAGAAGTCCTTTTCCAGCGGCAAGAAGATTACCGACAAGGACATCACCCTCTTCACGCGCCAATTGGCAACGATGATGAAAGCCGGTGTGCCGCTATTGCAATCATTCGAAATCGTCTCCAAGGGCCATTCCAATCCTTCGGTATCGAAGTTGATCAACGACATTCGCGGCGACGTCGAAACCGGTACCAGCCTGAACCAGGCCTTCCGCAAGTTTCCGCTGTATTTCGATTCCCTGTTTTGTAATCTGGTCGGTGCCGGCGAACAAGCCGGTATCCTGGAAGACCTGCTGACGCGTCTGGCGATCTACAAGGAAAAAACGCTGGCGATCAAGGGCAAGATCAAATCTGCATTGTTCTATCCGGTGTCGATTCTGGCCGTAGCCTTCATCGTGACCGCCGTGATCATGATCTGGGTCGTCCCTGCATTCAAATCGGTGTTCACCAGTTTCGGCGCGGACCTCCCCGCACCAACTGTGATGGTGATGAACATCTCGGACTTTTTCGTCAAATGGTGGTACCTGATTTTTGGCGGGCTGTTCGGGGCATTGTATTTCTTCTTTCAGAGCTGGAAACGCTCGGAAAAAATGCAACGCACCATGGACCGCATCCTGCTCAAGCTTCCCGTCTTCGGCGATGTGATCATGAAAGCCACGGTGGCGCGCTGGACACGGACGCTGGCCACCATGTTTGCGGCGGGTGTGCCCTTGGTCGAATCGCTGGACTCGGTCGGTGGCGCTGCCGGCAACTTCGTGTTCTATGATGCAACGCGCAGAATCCAGACTGAAGTTTCCACCGGTACCAGCCTGACCGTGGCCATGCAAAACGCGAATATTTTCCCCAGCATGGTCACGCAGATGGTCGCCATCGGCGAAGAGTCGGGTGCGCTCGATTCCATGCTGGGCAAGGTGGCGGACTTCTACGAAGCGGAAGTGGACGACGCAGTCGAATCGCTGTCCTCGCTGATGGAACCGATGATCATGGTGATCCTGGGCGTGCTGATCGGCGGCCTGGTCGTGGCCATGTATCTGCCTATCTTCAAGCTGGGCTCGGTCGTTTAATGACGGATCTTCTGTTTTTCGCCGCAGCGGGTAGCATCTACCCTGCTGCGGTGGCCGGGATATTCGGCCTGCTGATCGGCAGTTTCCTCAATGTGGTGATTCATCGTCTGCCGCGCATGATGGAACGAGAGTCCGACGACTATCTGCCGCTCTATCAGGAAAACCGTGAAGAGTCGATGCGGCTCGGTTCTGCCGTCACGTCCATCACCTACGAAAGCAAGGTACCCCTGCCGCACGAAGAACCCTACAACCTCGTGCTGCCGCGCTCGGCCTGCCCTTGCTGCGGCCATCAGATTACCGCACTGGAAAACGTGCCCATCGTCAGCTACCTGGTCCTGGGCGGCAAATGCAGCCAGTGCAAGACACCAATCTCGATGCGCTACCCGGCGGTCGAGCTTTTGACGGGCCTCCTGTCTGCCGCACTGATCTGGCATTTTGGCAGCGGCGTGCAAGGATTGGCCAGCCTCGTGTTTGCGTATCTGTTGATCGCCATGACCTTTATCGACGCCGATACCAAATACCTGCCCGACGTGCTGACCTATCCGCTGCTCTGGATTGGTTTGCTGCTAAACACGCAGAACACATTTGTCACCATCAACGATGCTGTCATTGGTGCGGCGGCCGGCTACATGTTCTTCTGGCTCATCGGCAAGCTGTTCTACCTGTTGCGCAAGACCGAAGGCATGGGCCAGGGTGACTACAAGCTCCTGGCCGCACTGGGCGCCTGGTTCGGCTGGAAGATGCTGCCCCTGATCGTGCTGGTATCGTCCCTCTTCGGTGCAGCGATTGGCTTGGTGCTGATTGTGCTGGCCAAGCGCGGACGCAACTACGCACTCCCCTTCGGGCCCTATCTGGCCTTTGCCGGCCTGGTGGCGCTGGTCGGCGGTGAAGCCATCATCGACGCCTATCTCAGATCGGGGCATTGATGCATCAGCCGGCCAAACGATTCTCGGTTGGCCTGACCGGCGGGATCGGCTCCGGCAAGACCACGGTTGCCAACCTGTTCGGCGGACTCGGTGCCACCATCGTCGATACCGACCTGATCGCGCATCAGGTCAGCGCGGCTGGCGGCCGGGCAATCGAGGCGATTCGCAACACTTTCGGTGCCGACTTTCTGACGCCGGAAGGGGCCATGGATCGGAACCGCATGCGCGAACTCGTGTTTGCCGATCCGGCGCAAAAAGCGCGGCTTGAAGCCATACTCCATCCCCTGATCCGCGAAGAGACGGAAGCCCAGGCCGGACGCGCAACGGGTTCTTACATCATCTTTGTCGTTCCCCTCCTGGTAGAGTCGAAAAACTGGCGCCAGCGCGTCGATCGCGTACTGGTGATAGACTGCCCGGAAGAGGTTCAAGTCGCGCGCGTCATGGAGCGCAACGGATTGGCTGAGGCACAGGTGCGCGCCATCATGGCGGCACAGGTAACGCGCGAGGGAAGGCTGGCCGCCGCGGACGACGTGCTGGACAATGGCGGCGCTACCGACTCTTTGCGCGAGAAAGCGCAAAAACTGCACGCCTTATACTGCGGACTGGCCAGAGAAAAGACAGGCCTGGCCCGATGAATGCCAATCCGTTGGCAAAACAAGCCGGCGAAATAAATCGTGTACAACATTTGTAATTTTTTACGCCATCGTTCAGAATCACGTATCGCCACCGAATCTGCCGAGGAAACATTTTGATCGTCTACGAATACCCTTTCAATGAGCGTATTCGCACCTTGCTGCGGCTGGAGGATTTATACGAAAAATTCGTATTCTTCCTCAACCAGGAACATCCCCTGCAGCACCATGTCGCCCTGTCGACCATCTTCGAAATGCTGGAAGTCGCAGGCCGTGCCGATCTGAAATCCGACCTGTTGCAAGAGCTTGAACGGCAGAAACAAACTTTGCTGGGCTTCAAATCCAATCCTGCCGTCGAAGCAGACCGGCTCGATGCCATCCTGGCAGAAGTTGACCGCGCCGGCAGCGCCCTCGTTGCCGCGCAGGGCAAGACCGGCCAGCATATCCGCGACAATGAATGGTTGATGAGCATACGCGGCCGCACCATCATTCCCGGGGGTGCCTGCGAATTCGACCTGCCCTCTTACTATGCCTGGCAACAGCACTCGGTCGAACGGCGTGCCACTGACATTGCCAACTGGTTTGCCCCGCTGGCACCGTTATTTGACGCCATCAATGTTGTATTGCGCTTGCTGCGCGAGTCGGGCCGACCGGCCAAGATGATCGCCAATGCGGGAAGTTACCAGCAAATGCTGCAAGGCAAGGTCTATCAGATGCTGCGTCTGACCATTGACGACACCTTGGGCGTGATTCCCGAAATTTCCGCCAACAAATACATGCTCTGGGTACGTTTCATGCTGCAAGATGGCGACATGAAGCCGCGCTCGCACGAAACCGACGTGCCTTTCGAGCTGACCCTCTGCAATTTCTGAGATTTGCCATGACAGTAGTTGACTGCCCCACCTGCGGTACCAAGGTCGAGTGGGTCGAACAAAACAAGTACCGCCCGTTTTGCAGCGAGCGCTGCAAGCAGATCGACCTGGGTGCCTGGGCCGAAGAAAAATATGTAATTCCTGTCGTCAATCCACCGCAGGGGATGGATGACGAGGAACCAACGTCACCTCACTGACCCTCACTGCCCATACCGGGCGATTGACAGCCCCTCCAGGTCAATATCGGGCTTCTTGTCGGACATGATATCGGCCAATACCCGCCCCGAGCCGCAAGCCATGGTCCAGCCCAGCGTGCCATGGCCGCTGTTCATGAACAGGTTGCCATAGCGCGTCTTGCCCAATACCGGTGTGCCGTCGGGCGTCATCGGGCGCAGCCCACACCAGAATTCCGCCTTGCCCACGTCCCCACTGTCGGGAAACAGATCCGTGACGGAATGTTCCAGCGTTTCACGCCGACGCGCATGCAGGCGCAGGTCGAAGCCGGCGATTTCGGCCGTGCCGCCCACGCGGATACGGTCGCCCAGGCGCGTGATCGCCACCTTGAAGGTTTCATCCATGATGGTCGATTCGGGAGCGCGTGAGGCATCGATAATCGGCACCGTGATCGAATAGCCCTTGATCGGGTAGATCGGCACGTGCAGGTCGATGCCGCGCAGGTAACCGGCTGAATAGCTGCCCATGGCCAGCACGTAGGCATCGGCGCGCAATTCTCCGACCGAGGTGGCGATACCGCTGATCTTGTCGCCCTGCTTCAGCAAGCGGTCGATGGTGACACCATAGCGGAATTGCACACCCAGCTTTTGCGCCATGCCGGCCAAGGCTTGCGTGAACTTGAAGCAGTCACCGGTTTCGTCGCCCGGCAGGCGCAGTGCGCCAACAAACTTTTGCCGCACGTGCACCAGTGCAGGTTCAACTTTGAGGCAGGCCGTCGGATCGAGCACTTCGTAAGGCACGCCGTAACGCTGTAATACCGTGATGTCTGCGGCAGATCCATCGAGCTGCTTTTGCGTACGGAACAGTTGCAGCGTGCCCTGGGCGCGTTCGTCGTAACTGATACCGGTATTCTTGCGCAAATCAATCAGGCAGTCGCGGCTGTATTCAGCCAGACGCACCATGCGGCTCTTGTTGATTTCATAGCGCGCGCTGGTGCAGTTGCGTAACATGCGCAACACCCAGGACCACATCTGCGGGTCCACGCTGGGGCGGATCGCCAGCGGGCTGTGGCGCATCAAGAGCCACTTGATCGCCTTCATGGGAATCCCGGGACCAGCCCAGGGCGCGGCATAGCCGGGTGACACTTCGCCTGCGTTGGCAAAGCTGGTTTCAAGGCCAGGGCCGGTTTGACGGTCGATCACCGTCACTTCGTGGCCGGCTTGCGCAAGGTAATAAGCGGAAGCAGTACCGATAACGCCACTGCCCAAGATCAGTATTTTCATTGTTCTTTCTCCCAACGCAACTTGTCGAGCCATTCGATCAGCGGGATGGTAGCCGGCAAAAGCGGCTCCACCCCGACACTGCCTTGCCAGGCAAAGGCCTGGCCCTCGAGGCTTTGCGGCTCACCGGCCCACTCGCGGCTGATATAGAAATGTAATCTGACATGGGCATGCGGGTAAATATGCTCGACGCCACACCAGGGTTCGGCAGACTTGACAGTTACGCCCAATTCCTCGACAAATTCGCGTTTCAGCGCGTCGATGATCGCTTCATCAGGTTCGACCTTGCCCCCAGGGAATTCCCAGTAACCGGCATAGGGCTTGCCTTCCGGGCGTTGGCCCAGCAATACGTCGCCATTGGGCTGCATCAGGATGCCCACGGCCACATCGATCGGTTTTGCACTCATTTTTTACCTGCGAAATCCTTGGCGAATTGCCAAGCCACACGCCCCGAGCGCGAACCGCGCTGCAAGGCCCAGCGCAAGGCATCATCGTGCGCCGCAGCGATCTGTTCATCATTGCAGCCGAGCTGGCGCAGCCAATGCGCCACGATGCCGAGGTAATCGTCCTGCTTGAACGGGTAGAACGAGACCCACAGGCCGAAACGCTCCGACAGCGAAATCTTTTCTTCCACGGTCTCGCCAGGGTGGAGGTCGCCGTCGTCGCCATGCTTGTAACCGGCGTTGTCGGCCATGCTCTCGGGCAGCAGATGGCGCCGGTTCGAGGTGGCATAGACCAGCACGTTGTCCGACTGCGCAGATACACTGCCGTCCAGGGCCACCTTCAATGCTTTGTAGCCGCGCTCGCCCTCGCCGAAGGACAAGTCGTCACAGAAGATGACGAAGCGTTCAGCCCTGCCCTGCACGAGTTCGACGATATCGGGCAGATCGACCAGATCGTCCTTGTCGACCTCGATCAGACGCAGGCCGCGGGCGGCAAACTGGTTCAGGCAAGCCTTGATCAGGGACGACTTGCCGGTGCCGCGCGCGCCCGTCAAGAGCACATTATTGGCAGGCAAGCCGGAGACGAACTGGCGCGTGTTCTGCTCGATCAGCGCTTTTTGCGGCGCGATGTTTTGCAGGTCGGAAAACGCAATGGAAGAAGTGTTTTTTACGGCTTGCAGGAAACCCTGGCCGTTGCGCTTGCGCCAGCGGAACGCCGTAGCGCTTTCCCAATCGACTGCGGACGCTGCCGGCGGCAGCACCGCTTCGAGCCGCACCAGCAGGTTTTCCGCCCGTGCAATCAAACGTTCCAGGTCAGCCATTGTCAGGAGCGGTAGTCGGCGTTGATGGAAACGTAATCGTGCGACAGGTCGCAAGTCCAGACCGTGGCGGCCACACCACCACGGCCGAGCTTGACCTTGACCGTGATTTCGCTTTGCTTCATCACGCGCTGGCCGTCTTCTTCGCGATAGTCCGGGTGGCGCCCGCCCTGCTTGGCAACCCACACGTCATCGAGATAGAGGTTGATTTTGGTGACATCGAGATCGCTGATGCCGGCGTACCCCACTGCACACAGGATACGGCCCAGGTTGGGGTCCGATGCGAAGAAAGCGGTCTTGACCAGGGGCGAATGCGCGATGGCATACGCCACCTTGCGGCATTCTTCGCTGCTGGCGCCTTCTTCGACCGTGACGGTGATGAATTTGGTTGCGCCTTCGCCGTCGCGGATGATCTGCTGCGACAGGTTTTGCGCCAAGGCCGTAACCGCCTTGGACAAGGCCTCGTATTCGGGCGACTCTACCGAAGTGACTTCGAGACCCGAGGTGCCCGTTGCGATCACGATGAATGAGTCATTGGTCGAAGTGTCGCCATCGATGGTGATGCAATTGAACGAATGGTCGGCAGCTTCCTTGACGAGGTGGTCCAGCACGCGTTGCGATACCTTGGCGTCGCAGGCAAGAAAGCCCAGCATGGTGGCCATATTGGGGCGGATCATGCCGGCGCCCTTGCTGATGCCGGTCATGGTGATGGTGTGGCCGTCGATCACGACCGTGGCCGACGCCGCCTTGGGCTGCGTGTCGGTGGTCATGATGGCTTCGGCCGCGGCATACCAGTTGTCGGCCTTGAGATTCGCCACGGCAGCGGGCAAACCCGCCTTGATGCGGTCGACCGGCAGCGGCTCCAGAATCACACCGGTGGAAAACGGCAACACTTGCGAACCATCGCAGCCGAGCAATTCAGCCAGCGCCGTACAGGTGGCGTTGGCAGCGATCAAGCCGGCTTCGCCGGTGCCGGCATTGGCATTGCCGGTATTGACGACAAGCGCACGGATCGAGGCGGAATCCGACAAATGCAGGTCTTCCAGGTGAGCCTTGCACACCTGCACCGGCGCCGCGCAAAAACGGTTGGTTGTGAACACGCCCGAAACCGTGGCAGAAGGCGCCAGCTTCATCACCAGCAAGTCCTTCCGGTTGGCTTTGCGGACACCTGCTTCGGCAAAACCAAGTTCAATACCATTGACGGGTTTCAGACTTGCTGCAACGGGAAGCGGGAGATTGACGGCCATGGGGTTCTCGCGATCAGTTCAATGTTGGATGGGGCACCGGACCGCGATGACGCAATGCGGCGATTCGACCGCTATTGTAAACGTAACGAGCGGGTGCGGCATGTCGCAGCACCATGAATGAAAAAGGGCGGAAAATTTCCGCCCCTTCATTGCCTTACTGCCTGTTCAAGCCAGCTTGCCGTGGCATTGCTTGAACTTCTTGCCGCTGCCACAAGGACATGGATCATTGCGTCCGATGTTGTACATGTGGGGCGGAATGGTTTGCGACCCGGCTTGCCCAATTTGAGCGGCATCATCCGGCGTCGGCGCCAGCAACTCTTCCGCTCCCTTGGTCGGGTCGAAATCGGCGTGCTGGTAATGGAGGTTTTCGACTTGCGATTGCGCCAGTTGCTGCTCTGCCTGCTCGACTTCCTCGCGCGACTGGATGCGTACCAGCATGATCTTTTGCGTGACGTCGTTCTTGATCATGTCCAGCATCTGGCCGAACAGTTCGAACGCCTCGCGCTTGTATTCCTGCTTGGGGTTTTTTTGCGCGTAGCCGCGCAGATGGATACCCTGGCGCAAGTGATCCAGTGCCGCCAGGTGTTCGCGCCAATGCGAGTCCATGCTTTGCAGCATGACACTGCGCTCGAAACCGCCGAAAGCTTCCTTGCCAACCAGATCGACCTTGGCGTTATAAACCGCGTCGGCCGCTTCGAAGACCTTGGCCAGCAAGTCGTCGTCGGTCAGGCTGGCATCGGCTTCGAGCATCTGCTTGAGCGGCACGTTCAATTGCCATTCTGCGCGCAGCACGGCTTCGAGGCCGGCGAGGTCCCATTGCTCTTCCATCGACTCGGCGGGCACATAGGTGCGGAAGGCATCTTCAAATACGCCATGGCGCAGCGAAGTGATGAGGGCCGAGACGTCGGACGATTCGAGCAATTCGTTACGTTGCTGGTAAGTGACCTTGCGCTGGTCGTTGGCAACGTCGTCATACTCGAGCAATTGCTTGCGGATGTCGAAGTTGCGTGCCTCGACCTTGCGTTGTGCCGATTCCAGCGAACGCGTGACGATGCCGGCTTCGATCGGCTCGCCTTCAGGCATCTTCAAGCGCTCCATGATGGCGCGCAGGCGGTCACCGGCGAAGATACGCAAGAGCGGGTCATCGAGCGAGAGGTAGAAGCGCGAAGAGCCGGGGTCGCCCTGGCGTGCCGCACGGCCACGCAACTGGTTGTCGACGCGGCGCGATTCGTGGCGTTCAGTGCCGACAATGTGCAAGCCGCCTGCCGCCACCACTTGTTCGTGCAGCGATTGCCATTCGTCATGCAGTTGCTTCGACTTTTGCTGCTTCACTTCGTCGGACAGCTCGGCATCGGCTTCGATGAATTGCACCTGCTTTTCAACGTTTCCGCCCAACACGATGTCGGTACCACGGCCGGCCATGTTGGTGGCGATGGTGATCATCTTGGGGCGGCCGGCCTGGGCCACGATCTCGGCTTCGCGGGCATGCTGCTTGGCGTTCAAAACGTTGTGCGGCAGCTTTTCCTCATGCAGGATGCCCGACAGCAGTTCCGAATTTTCGATCGAGGTGGTGCCGACCAGAACCGGCTGGCCGCGCTCGTAGCAATCCTTGATGTCGATCATCATGGCGCGGTACTTCTCTTGCGCCGACTTGTAGACCTGGTCTTGCTTGTCCTTGCGCTGGTTCGGACGGTTGGGCGGAATCACCACGGTTTCCAGTCCGTAGATTTCCTGGAATTCATAGGCTTCCGTATCGGCCGTACCGGTCATGCCGCCCAGCTTGGTGTACATGCGGAAGTAATTCTGGAATGTGATCGACGCCAGCGTCTGGTTCTCGTTCTGGATTTTCACACCTTCCTTGGCTTCGACAGCCTGATGCAAGCCGTCGGACCAGCGGCGGCCGTTCATCAGGCGGCCGGTGAATTCGTCCACAATCACCACTTCACCGTCATGCACGACGTAGTGCTGGTCGCGGTGGTACAGCGTATGGGCGCGCAGCGCGGCATACAAGTGGTGCATCAGCGTGATGTTGGCGGCATCATAGAGCGAGGCGCCTTCGGGCAGGAGGCCCATGCGCGTCATGATCTGCTCGGCCTTTTCATGGCCGGCCTCGGTCAAGAGCACCTGGTGCGCTTTTTCATCCTTGGTGTAGTCGCCCGGCTGTTCGATCGTGCCACGGCCGTCCGGTGTTTCCTCGCCGATTTGCAGTGTCAGCAGCGGCGGGATTTCGTTGACCTTGTAATACAGATCACTGTGGCCTTCAGCATGGCCGGAGATGATCAAAGGCGTACGTGCTTCGTCGATCAGGATCGAGTCGACTTCGTCGACGATGCCGAAATTCAAGGGGCGCTGCACACGCTCCGAGGCTTCATACACCATGTTGTCGCGCAGGTAGTCGAAGCCGAATTCATTGTTGGTGCCGTAGGTGATGTCGGCAGCGTAGGCCTTTTGCTTGGTATCGTGGTCGAAACGGCCCAGGTTCACGCCGGTACTCAGGCCGAGCCAGCCATACAGGCGGCCCATCCATTCGGCATCGCGCTCCGCCAGGTAGTCATTGACCGTCACCACGTGCACACCCTTGCCCGACAAGGCATTGAGATAGGCGGGCAGCGTTGCCATCAGCGTCTTGCCCTCGCCCGTCCCCATTTCCGCGATCTTGCCGAAGTGCAGCACCATGCCACCGATTAATTGCACGTCGAAGTGGCGCATCTTGAGCACGCGTTTGCCGGCTTCGCGGCACACTGCAAATGCTTCCGGCAGCATATCGTCCAGCGCCTCACCCTTGTTATAGCGCTCCTTGAATTCCGGCGTCTTGGCCTGGAGTTCCGCGTCCGACAGGCCTTCCATGGTCGGCTCCAGCGCGTTGATCTGGCGAACGATCTTTTGATATTGCTTGATCAGCCGCTGATTACGGCTGCCGAAAATCTTGGTCAGAAATGACATGCTAGAGTTTTAATAATATTAATTAATAGCGGCAAAGCTCCAAATCCCGATTTACAGCAGGGAATTGGGACGAGGAAACACGCAAAACCGTGTAAAACAGCTAAAAGCCTTGGATTTTAGCATGGCAAAGCCCCCATTTAGGGGCGACACGGCAGGATTACAAGGGGGTCAGTGCGTCAGGCTGCCACCCGGGTGCGTAACATTGGCCGCGACCGTGGTGAGCTTGGGTGCTTCGTTTTCCGCCAGCAAGGCGCGCGCCTGCTCGGCACCGGCGGAGAGGAACTTGTGCGGGTCTTGCTGCATGCCCTTGACCAGCACTTCAAAATGTAAATGGGCGCCGGTGGAGCGCCCGGTAGAGCCGATGTCGGCCACATATTGGCCACGCCGCACGATGTCACCCACGTTGACCAGGATCTTCGAGGTATGGGCATAGCGCGTCACGATATTGTTGCCGTGATCAATTTCCAGCATGTTGCCGTACTCATGGTGGTATTCCGAGGCAATGACGACGCCACCGGCGGCCGCGACGATATGGGTACCCACGGGGCCTGGGAAGTCGATCCCTTCGTGGAAGGCACTGCGCCCGGTAAAGGGGTCCGTGCGCCAGCCAAAACCGGAAGCGTTATAAGTCACGTTGACCGGCTGCACCGTAGGCAACAGGCGCGATTTGACGTTATAGGTCATCAACGTGGTTTCAACCACATTCAAATAGTCGGCACGGTGTTCCATGTCAAGCTCCAGGCCATCGAGCTGATGCTGCATGCCTTGCATGCTGAGGTCGGGCTGGATCTTTTCGTCAGGATGCGGCTGCGGAACCGGTTGCGTGGCAGGCGCAGACGCGCCATTGCCATTTGCCGCGGGTGCAGCACTCTTGAAATTGAACTCTTCGGGCTTTACGCCTGCCAAACCCTGTACACGCTCGCCGACTGCATCAAGGTGCATCATGCGTGCCTGCAACTCGCCAACGCGGGCAGCAATGGCAGCGAGGTTTTCTTTGACGAACTTGTCTTTCTTGCCCGCATCGTCGCCGCTGGTTGCAGCAACGTCCCCCAGGAAGGGCAGGTTGTTATGGCGCGCAAGATAGGAAATGAGATAGGCGCACAGGGTAACGGCCACAGCCATGCCTGCAAAGCCGAGCAGCAAGTGGCGGACCGTCAAGGTCAGCGGTGCAGCGCGCGGACGCAGCAGGATGATTTGCATGCATACCCCTTACACAGGTCCGGGTGTGATAAGGTTGAGCGATGGCATCAAGATCTTCATCGTTCATCCCCAAAAAACCCGGTACATCCAAGGCAAAAGACGCCAAGGACGTCGTCGTTTTCCTTCGTTCCCACGCCGGCCTGGCCACACTGCTGCCTGCTGCCGCGCGATTGGTAGCGCTGCAAAAAGACTGCGCTGCCATCCTCCCCTCGCAATTCGCCTGGTGCCGGCCACTGGCATTCGAAAACGGGCAATTGACGCTCGCGATTCCCAATGCCGCCCTGGCTGCCAAGCTGAAACAGCAGTTGCCTAAACTACAAGACAATTTACTGAAGCGGGGCTGGCAGGTTATCGCAATCCGTTTGAAAGTGCAAGTTGTCGCGGAAGTTGCCAAACCAGAAAGAATTCCACATCCAGGGCTTTCTGCGAATGCGATCGCCGCGTTTGCGCAGCTGGAAAAGACGCTGGAAAAGACGCCGCAAAACAGCACCTTGAATGAAGCATTGAAGAACTTGCTTGAGAAGCGGACACAAATCAAAACATAGGCCGGAATTTCAACCGGCCGGCCCAGGCGTCGCGCTAATTGAAAGCCCACTCCTGGCCAACCTGGCGTACATAGCTTTGCGGTGCCGTACCGATGTCGTCGAAGCTGACGACTTCATACGCTTCCGGGTGCGCCAGCAACTCGCGCAGCAGCAGGTTGTTGAGCATGTGGCCCGACTTGTGCGCCGTGTAGCTCGCCAGGAAGGGATGCCCTATTAAATAGAGGTCGCCGATGGCGTCGAGTATCTTGTGCCGCACGAATTCATTTTCGTAGCGCAAGCCATCGGAATTGAGGATGCGGTATTCATCCATGACGATGGCGTTTTCCAGCGAACCGCCACGCGCCAGCCCGATACCACGCAGCATTTCCACATCCTGCATGAAGCCGAAGGTGCGCGCACGGGCGATTTCCTTGACGTAGGAATCCAGGCCGAAGTCGACTTCTGCGGTCTGGCCTGTGCCATCGACTGCCGGATGCTTGAACTCGATGAAGAATTTGAGCTTGAAGCCGTCATAGGGCTCGAGCCGTGCCCATTTTTCCTGCTCACCCTCGCCATGGCGTACCTCAACCGGCTTGGTGACGCGGATGAATTTCTTCGCCTTGTTCTGTTCTTCCATACCGGCCTGCTGCAGCAGGAAAACGAACGAGGACGCCGAACCATCCATGATGGGAATTTCTTCGGCGGTCACGTCGACATAAAGATTGTCGATGCCGAGGCCGGCGCAGGCCGACATCAAGTGTTCGACCGTCGAGACGCGTGCGCCATCTTTTTCCAGCACGGAGGCCATGCGTGTGTCGCCGACCTGCAAAGCCATGGCGGGGAAGTCGACGACGGGGTCGAGATCGACGCGGCGAAAGACGATGCCGGTATCGGGCGCAGCCGGGCGCAGGGTCAATTCAACCTTGGTGCCGGAGTGCAGGCCCACACCAATGGTCTTGACCAGTTGTTTGACGGTTCGTTGTTTCAGCATGGTGACATTATACAACTTACCGATGAGTCAGTAAAAAACGGCGCCTGCGTTGTTGCGCAGGCGCCGTTGATTTTTGCAACGGAATATTACAGCTGGCCGAGCAGCGTTTCGGCGTTCGACACTTCGAACTTGCCCGGGGCTTCGATGTTGAGTTGCTTGACCACACCGTCTTCCACCAGCATCGAGTAGCGCTGCGAACGCGTGCCCATGCCGAACTTGCTGAAGTCGGCGTCCAGGCCGATGGCCTTGGAGAAGTCGGCATTGCCGTCGGCCATCATGCGCACGATACCGCTGGCTTTCTGGTCGCGGCCCCAGGCGCCCATGACGAAGGCGTCATTGACCGAGATGCACCAGATTTCATCGACGCCCTTGGCCTTCAAATCGTCGGCGTGCTTGACGTAGCCGGGCACGTGCTGGGCCGAGCAGGTCGGGGTGTAGGCACCGGGCAGGCCGAAGACGGCAATCTTTTTGCCCTTGACCAGGTCGGCAACCTGGAAGGTGTTGGGGCCGATGGCGCAGGCATCGGTCGCGGTGTCGAAAAATTCAGCCAGTTTGCCGTCGGGCAGTTGGTCGCCGATCTTGATGGTCATGGGGTGCTCCTTCTTTGTTTGATTGGTTGCTGCGGGAAAGAAAAACGCCGCACCCGCAATGGGTGCGGCGTGCAGACCGCAGTATGCCTGTTTATTGTTTTTTATGCAGGAGCGCCCTGACTAAGGTCTAGCGTGCCCAAGGACCGTAGCGAGCAGCTTGAGGTCGGGCCGAGAAGCGCAACCGTACGAGATGTACGGTGAGCATCGCAGGCCCGAGATCAAGTTGCGCAGTAGGTCCTTGGGTATGCCATTAGTCAGCTTGCTTGCGCAGGAAGGCTGGGATGTCATACGTCTCCATGCCATTCTTTTCCAGCGCACGTACCGTCTCCGAAGCCGACTCGCGACGCCATACGGCCGGCGCCTTCAAACCTTCAAACTGCTGCTGGGCCGGTGCGGCATGGCCTTGGGCAGCGTGTTGCATGGCGTTGACTTGCAGCGGCTCGTTGTGCGTGCCGGTACGCATGACCGGGGTTTGCACTAGTTGCACGGTCTTGCGGTTCTTGCCCAAACCGGTTGCCACCACGGTGACGCGGATGTCGTCGCCCATGTTTTCGTCGTAAGCGATACCTTGTGCAATCGAGGCGTCCGGTGCAGCGAAGGCGCGCACGGTAGCCATGACTTCCTTGATTTCCTTACCCTTCAGGCTGCGGCTGGCCGTGACATTGACCAGCACGCCGCGCGCGCCGGACAGATCGATGCCGTCGAGCAGTGGCGAAGCCACGGCCTGTTCGGCCGCGATACGCGCACGGTCTACGCCGGAAGCGGTGGCCGTGCCCATCATGGCCTTGCCCTGTTCGCCCATGATCGTCTTGACGTCGTTGAAGTCCACGTTGATATGGCCCGGCACATTGATGATTTCGGCGATACCGGCAACGGCATTGTTCAATACGTCGTCGGCGTGCTGCAGCCATTCGATCATGCTGTCGTCTTCGTAGATCTCTTCCAGCTTTTCGTTCAGGATGATGATCAGCGAATCGACGTGCTGGGTCAGTGCGTCCAGGCCTTCGTTGGCGATGTCCATGCACTTCTGGCCTTCGTAAGAGAAAGGCTTGGACACTACAGCCACCGTCAGCGCGCCCTGTTCCTTGGCAATCTGCGCCACGATGGGTGCGGCGCCGGTACCGGTGCCGCCGCCCATGCCGGCGGCGATGAACACCATGTGTGCGCCACGCAATGCATCTTCGATGCGTGCGCGCGACTCTTCCGCCAGTTGACGGCCAATTTCGGGCTTCATGCCGGCACCAAGGCCGGTTTCACCGATCTGGATGACGTTGTGCGCCTTGGACAATTGCAGTGCCTGCGCATCGGTGTTGGCGGCGATGAATTCAACGCCGGACACACCCTTGTTGATCATGTGTTGCACCGCATTGCCGCCTGCGCCACCGACGCCCACGACCTTGATGACGGTTCCCGCCGCAGCGTTATCAAGCATATCGATTTCCATAAGGACTCCTAAAGTGTGCAGTTTTCAGTCGATAGTTGTTACGCGGTGTACCAACTAGCGACTGATAACTACGAGTTATCACCGTACAAGATATAAAAAAAACAAACAAATTAGCTATTAAAAATTACCTAAAAACCACTCTTTCATACGCTGCCATACCGCCTTCACCGTTCCATCCTGGCGTGTGACGACATAACCCCGCAGGTATTGCTTCTTCGCTTCGAGCAACAAGCCCAGCACGGTCGAGTAGCGCGGACTGCGCACCACGTCGGCCAGCTGGCCGCTGTATTCCGGCGTACCGAGGCGCGCCGGCTTCAGGAAAATGTCTTCGGCCAATTCCACCATGCCCGGCATCATGGCCGAGCCGCCTGTTAAAACGATGCCCGAGGACAGCACTTCTTCGTAGCCCGACTCGCGCACCACCTGGTGCACCAGCGCGAACAATTCCTCCACGCGCGGTTCGATCACTGCCGCCAATGCCTGGCGCGACAAGGCGCGCGGACCACGGTCGCCCAGGCCGGGCACCTCGAGCGAATCACCCGGATCGGCCAGCACCTGCTTGGCTACGCCGTAACGCAGCTTGATTTCTTCGGCTTCCGACGTCGGCGTGCGCAGCGCCATGGCGATGTCATTGGTGATCTGGTCACCGGCAATCGGGATCACGGCGGTGTGGCGGATCGCACCTTCGGTGAAGATCGCCACGTCGGTGGTGCCGCCGCCCATGTCGATCAGCACCACGCCCAGTTCCTTTTCGTCGGACGTCAGCACCGCATCGGCCGAAGCCATGGGTTGCAAGATCAAGTCCGACACTTCGAGGCCGCAACGGCGCACACACTTGACGATGTTTTGCACGGCCGAGACGGCGCCGGTGACGATATGCACCTTCACTTCGAGCCGGATGCCGCTCATGCCGATCGGTTCGCGTACGTCTTCCTGGCTGTCGACGATGAATTCCTGCGGCACCGTATGCAGCAATTGCTGGTCGGTCGGAATGTTGACCGCCTTGGCCGTTTCGATCACGCGCGCCACGTCGGCAGCGGTGACTTCCTTGTCCTTGATCGCCACCATGCCGCTCGAATTGAAGCTGCGAATATGGCTGCCGGCAATGCCCGTATAGACATTGCGGATCTTGCAGTCAGCCATCAATTCGGCTTCTTCGAGCGCGCGCTGGATCGACTCAACCGTCGCTTCAATGTTGACGACGACGCCCTTTTTCAGCCCCTTGGACTCGTGCTGGCCCAGGCCGATGACTTCATGCCTGCCGTTGGGCATGACTTCAGCCACCACGGCCACCACTTTCGAGGTGCCGATGTCGAGGCCGACGATCAGGTTTTTCGCGTCTTTTGTCATGTCGATTCGCTTATGTTTTTCCTACCCTAACTTTTCTTACCCTTGTTCGGTTGACCCGGGGGCGGTCCCACCGCCTTCAAGGCCAAGCCGTTCGGATAACGCATGTCGATGCTTTCTATTCCAGCGCTCCACTTCGCAATCAATTGCGGGTACACCTTGACCAGCCGTTCCACACGTTCATGCAGGGTCGTCGCCGCCGGCTCGCGCCCCAGTTCCAGCGCCATGCCGTTGTCGAGCTTCACACTCCAGGCGTAACGCCCCGACAATTGCACCGACTCGGGCTGCAGTTTCAACGGTGCAAACCAGGTCTGCATGTCTGCGTAGCGCCGCACCACATCCTTCTCGCTGCCCTCCGGCCCGCCGAATTCGGGCAGCTTGCCATCCTCTTCCGCTTCTTCCAGGTTGGCGGTAAACACATCGCCCTTGACAGACAACAGCCGCCCGTCTTCGCCCCAGGTGCCCAGCGGCACATGTTCTTCGAGCGAGACCACCAGCTTGTCGGGCCATTCGCGCCGCACTGCTGCGCGCCGCACCCAGGGCACGGTTTCGAAGGCCTGGCGCACTGCATCGAGGTCCGCCGTGAAGAAATTGCCCTTGATGCGCGGTATCGCCGTGCCTTTGATGGTGGTCTGGTTGACCCGGCGCAATGGCGCTTCGCCCAGGGCTTCCACACGGATGGCACTCAGCGTGAACATCGGACGCTGCCCCAGCCACCACAGGCCCGCCACCAGCCACGCGAGCGCGAACAGGGCGTACAAAGCACCCGATACCGCGTTCATGGACTTGATGTCGTGCCACATGGTTTCCTTAAGGCTTCCACTGTTCCGTGGGCTGGAGATCCAGCCCGGCGGAACGCAAAATCGTCACACACAAATCTTCATACGACATGCCCGTCGCCTTGGCCGACATCGGCACCAGCGAATGGCCCGTCATGCCCGGCGAGCTGTTGATCTCGAGCAGGAAGGGCTCGTTGTCACCATCGCGCAGCATGAAGTCAACGCGCGCCCAACCTTCACAACCCAGCGCATTGAACGCTTCCACGGCCAGCTTTTGCACGCGCGCAGTCAAGGCCGCATCAATCGGTGCGGGGCACAGGTATTGCGTGTCGTCGCTGAAATACTTGTGTTCATAGTCGTAATTGCCCTGCGGCGCGCGGATTTCCACGATCGGCAGCGCGCGTGCATCCTTGCCCGAGCCCAGCACCGGCACAGTCAGCTCACGGCCGCGGATGAATTCCTCGGCCAGCACATTGCTGTCGTACTTGGCGCACAGCTCGAAACCTTCCTGCATTTCCGAATAGCCGTTGACCTTGGCGATGCCGATGGTCGAGCCTTCATGCGGCGCCTTTAACATCAGCGGCAGGCCCAGCTCGTCGGGCACGGTGCGCAATTGCTCGCGTGTTGCGTCGGCCACGGCGATCACCTTGAAGCGCGGTGTGGGCAAGCCATAAGTCAGCCAGACACGCTTGGTCATGACCTTGTCCATCGACAGGGCCGAGGCCATCACTCCGGGACCGGTGTACGGAATACCCAATTGTTCGAGTACACCCTGTATCGTGCCGTCTTCACCATAGCGGCCATGCAGGGCAATGAAAACGCGGTCAAATTTTTCCGCCGCCAGTTCGGCGATGCTGCGCAAACCGGTGTCGAACGGATGCGCATCGACGCCCTTGCTCTGCAAGGCCTTGACCACTCCGTTGCCCGACATCAGCGAGACTTCGCGTTCGGCCGAACGGCCGCCGAACAGCACGCCGACCTTGCCCAGTGCCGTCACGTTTTGGTCTGTGCTCATGCTGTCTCCCCTGCCACCAATTGCTGTACCTTCAGCGGCACGCTGCCCATCGAACCTGCACCCATGGTGATGACGACGTCGCCATCGCGCACCGTCTCGAGAATCGCTTCCGGCATGTCGTCAATGCTTTCGACAAAGCGCAATTCCACCTTGCCCGCCACGCGCAGCGCATGCGCCAGGGCGCGGCCGTCGGCAGCGGGTATCGGTTGCTCGCCGGCGGAATAGATATCGGCCAACACCAGCACGTCGCACTTCGACAAAACTTTCACGAAGTCTTCGAACAGGTCGCGCGTGCGCGTATAGCGGTGCGGCTGGAACGCCAGTACAAGCCTCCGCTCCGGGTAGGCGCCGCGGGCGGCGGCCAACGTCGCCGCGGTTTCGGCGGGATGGTGGCCGTAATCGTCGACCAAGGCGAAGGTACCCTCTTTGCCCGGAATCTTTTGTTCGCCGTAGCGCGTGAAGCGCCGGCCCACACCATTGAATTCAGCCAGCGCCTTTTGCGTGGCCGTATCGGGCACGTTCAATTCGCGCGCAATCGCCACGGCAGCGCAGGCGTTTTGCACATTGTGCATGCCGGGCTGGTTCAGGCGCAGTTGCAGCGGCGGGTATTCGTCTTGCAGCACGGTGAATTCCATGTGGCCACCGACGGCCTTGGCATCGACCGCGCGCACGTCAGCCTGCTCATGGAAGCCGTAAGTCATGATGGGCTTGGAGACAAAAGGCATGATCTCGCGCACGTTGGCGTCGTCCAGGCACAGCACGGCGATGCCATAGAACGGCAGGCGCTGCGTGAATTCGATGAAAGCCTGCTTCAGCTTGGCAAAGCTGTGGTCATAGGTTTCCATGTGGTCGGCATCGATGTTGGTGATGACTTCGATGACCGGCGACAGATTCAGGAACGAGGCGTCGGACTCGTCGGCTTCGACCACGATGAAGTCGCCCGTGCCGAGCTTGGCATTAGCCCCGGCCTTGGTCAGGCGCCCGCCAATGACAAAAGTCGGGTCGAGCCCGCCCTCGGCCAGCACACTGGCGACCAGGCTGGTGGTCGTGGTCTTGCCGTGTGTGCCGGCGATGGCAATGCCGCTCTTCAAGCGCATCAACTCGGCCAGCATGATGGCGCGCGGCACGATGGGAATGTGCTTCTCGCGCGCCGCCATCACTTCGGGGTTGTCCGACTTGACGGCGGACGACACCACGATGGCATCAGCACCGGCGATGTTCTTGTGCGCGTGGCCCTGGAACACCTTGGCACCCAGGCTTGCCAGCCGCTCGGTCACGGCATTGCTGCCCAGGTCGGAACCGGAGACGGTATAGCCGAGATTGAGCAAGACTTCTGCGATGCCGCTCATGCCCGAGCCACCGATGCCGACGAAATGAATATTGCGTACTTTGTGTTTCATGCTACACCTGCCAGTTTTTCCAGGACTTGCGCGATCGCTTCATTGGCGTCGCGCCGTCCGTTTTCATAAGCCGCCTCGGCCATCGTGAGGCAGGCGGCACGGGTCGTCTTTTTCAGCAACGCGGCAAGACGCTCCGCAGTCAATTCGGTTTGCTGCATATGCACGGCGGCGCGGTGGTGTGCCATCCAGCGTGCGTTGTCGCGCTGGTGCTTGGTGGTCGACGCCATGAAGGGCACCAGCACACTGGCCACACCGGCCGCCGTCAGCTCCGACACAGTGATTGCGCCGGCGCGGCAGATCACGAGGTCGGCCTGGGCGTAGCGCGCAGCCATGTCGTCGATGAAGTCGAGCACTTCAGCCTGCACGCCGGCTTCGGCATAGGCCGCACGCAGGGCTTCGATATGCTGCTTGCCTGACTGGTGCGTGACGATGGGGCGCTCGTCCGCCGGCAATAGCGCCAGCGCCTGCGGCACGCAATCGTTCAACACCTTGGCACCCAGGCTGCCACCGACTACCAGGATGCGCAGCGGCCCTTCACGGCCGGCAAAACGCGCTGCCGGCTTGGGCAGGTTCAAGATCTCTTGCCGCACCGGGTTGCCCGTCACCGTGGCCTTGCCCGCAGCGCGACCGAAGTCGCCGGGGAAGCCGAACAGCACGCGCTTGGCCAGCGGCGCCAGCGTCTTGTTCGACAGCAGCAGCGAGGCGTCGGCATTGGCCAGCGCCAGCGGAACGCCGCGCATGCGCGCCATCATGCCGCCGGGCACGGTCACGTAACCACCCATGCCGAGCACCACGTCGGGCCGCCGTTGCGCGAGGAAGCGGAAGCATTGCGAAAACGACGGCGCCAGGCGGAACGCCCCCCTGATGGTGTGGCCCAGGCCCTTGCCGCGCAGGCCGCGGAATTCGATCTGGTCCATCTCGATGCCATGCTTGGGCACGATGTCGCATTCCATGCCATGCGTGGTGCCAAGCCAGGAAACACTCCAGCCGCGCGCCTTCATGGTCGATGCAATGGCGAGACCGGGGAAGATATGGCCGCCGGTACCGGCCGCCATGATCATCAGGTGCTTGGGATTATGTATATTGGTCATATACGCCCCCCGCGCATCAGCGTGCGGTTTTCATAATCGATACGCAGCAGGATCGCGAGACCCACGCAATTGATCAGCACGCCCGAGCCGCCATAGCTCATCAAGGGCAGCGTCAAGCCCTTGGTCGGCAACAAGCCCAGGTTCACGCCCATGTTGATGAAGGCTTGCACGCCGATCCAGATGCCGATGCCTTTTGCAGCCAGGCCGGCAAAGGTCAGGTCCATGGCAATGGCTTGCCTGCCGATGTCGAAGGCGCGCTTGACGATCCAATAGAACAACAGCACCACCACCAGCACGCCGGCGAAACCGAGCTCTTCGCCGATCACGGCGAGCAGGAAGTCGGTATGCGCTTCAGGCAGGTAATTGAGCTTTTCCACGCTGCCGCCCAGGCCGACGCCGAACAGTTCGCCGCGGCCGAAGGCGATCAGCGAGTGCGAGAGCTGGTAAGCCTTGCCCAGTGCATTGCCTTCCTGCCAAGGATCGAGGTAGGCGAAGATACGTTCGCGGCGCCACGGTGAAAGCCAGATCACCATGCCGAAGATACCGACCAGTGTGCCGGCAATGCCGCCAAACCAGATACCGTTGATGCCGCCCAAAAACAGGATGCCCATGGCGATGCAGACGATCACGCCGAAAGCACCCAGGTCGGGTTCCAGCAGCAGGAACAGGCCGACGCAGCCGACTGCCATGGCCATGGGCAGGAAGCCCTTGGTCAATTGGTGCATGTATTGCTGTTTGCGCACGGTATAGTCGGCGGCATAGAGCACGACGAACAGCTTCATCAATTCCGAAGGTTGCAGGTTGAACGCGCGCAGCGAAATCCAGCGCCGCGCGCCGTTGACGTCCTTGCCGATGTGGGGAACCAGCACCAGCAACAGCAACACCAGCGTACCGACAAAAAAGTAGGGCGCCAGCCGCTGCCAGGTCTGGATGCGCACGCGGAACGTGAGGAAGCCCGCCACCAGCGACACGCCGATGAAAATCGCCTGGCGCTGCAGGAAGAAGGTGTTGGTGTAATTGGCAAACTTGGGCGAATCGGGCAGCGAGATCGAAGCCGAATAGACCATCACCATGCCGAACAGCATGAGCAAGACCACGACCCACACCAGCGGCTGGTCGTATTCCATCATTTTCGAGCGCGGCAGGAAACCATCCTGCGAACGGCCTGCCGAGGCGAAGGATGGCATGGTGAAATCGGTCATGCGATTTCTCCCCGGTCCAGCGCCAATTCACGCACGGCCTCATTGAAAACCTGCGCGCGATGGGCGTAATTGTCGAACATGTCGAAGCTGGCGCACGCCGGCGAGAGCAGGACTTCGTCGCCGCCTTGCGCCCGGTCGGCAGCCACGCGCACGGCTTCCTGCAAGGTCGCGCAATCGACCAATTCGACATCCGATGCTTCCAGAACGGCGCGGATGGCCGGGCCATCGGTACCGATCAGCAACACGGCGCGCGCATACTTGGCCACCGGCTCGGCCAGCGGCGCAAAGGATTGTCCCTTGCCGTCGCCACCGGCAATCAAAATCAAATGCCGCGCATTGCCACCGCGTGCGGCGCCGAGGCCATTCAAGGCGGCAACGGTGGCGCCGACATTGGTGCCCTTGCTGTCGTCGTAATAATCCACCCCGCCGACATTGGCGATCAGTTCCACACGGTGCGGCTCGCCGTGGTATTCACGCAAGCCGTGCAGCAAGGGGGCCAGTGGCAAGCCGACCTCACGGCACAGCGCCAGCGCAGCGAGGGCATTCATGGCGTTATGCTGGCCGCGGATTTTCAAGGCCTCGGCCGGCATCAGGCGATTGACCAGCACCGCCGGAATTTCTGTACTGTCCTTCTTGCGTTTTTTCTTTTCGCCTTCTTCCGCAGGCACGGCCATGGCCAGCCATTGCATGCCGTTTTCATTGACCAGGCCAAAGCAACCGGCCTGCTCAGGCTCGTCGCGGCCGAAGCTCACGGTCTGGCCCAGCGGCGAGCCCATGCGCATGACTTCGGCGTCGTCGCGGTTCAACACGCGCACGGTATGGGCGCCAAAAATGCGTGCCTTGTCGGCGGCATAGGCCGCCATGTCGCCATGCCAGTCCAAGTGATCTTGCGTGACGTTCAAGACCGTGGCCGCGTCGGCTTGCAGGCTGAAGGTGGAATGGAGCTGGAAGCTCGATAGTTCGAGCACCCAGGCTTGTGGCAAATCGTTCGCATCCAGGGCTTCGCGCAAGACGTCGAGCGCCGCCGGGCTGATGTTGCCGGCGATTTGGGTTTTCAAGCCGGCGCGGCGGCACAGCAAGCCAGTCAGGCTGGTGACGGTGGTCTTGCCATTGGTGCCGGTGATGGCGATGACCTTGGGCGCATAGCCGGTCGATTGCCCGGCCGGCTCCGCTGGCGCCGTCGGTTCTGTTTTCTCGGTCTGCTCTACCAGCTCGGACTGCTCTGTCTGCTCCGTTTGCTCCGTTTGCTCTACCGGCTCTGTCTGTTCAGTCTGCTCGACCTGTTCCACCTGCCCGGTCTGCTCGATCTGCTCTGTCTGTTCCGCCGGCTTCGTCTTCAGGGCGGCCAGGGCTTGGGCGAACAGTTCGATTTCGCCCCAGAGCGGGATTTCGCGCGCTTGGGCGGCCGGGGTGATCTCGGCCAATTCCTTGGTCGGCGCCAGGCCCGGGCTGACCGCGACGAAGTCGATCCCTTCGAGCAAGGATGCACCAAAGTTGCCGGCAACGAATTCAGCATGCGGCACGCTTTCACGTAAAACGGGCAGGCGCGCGGGTTCGGCGCGTGTATCGGCAACGCGCACAGCGGCACCGCAGCGCGCCAGCCAGCGCGCCATCGCCAGGCCCGATTCACCGAGCCCCAGTACCAATGCGTGTTTACCTTCGTATTTCATCAAACTCACTTCTTTAGCGCAACTTCAATGTAGAGAGACCAAACAACACCAAAATCATGGTGATGATCCAGAAACGGATCACGACTTGGGTTTCATTCCAGCCTTTTTGTTCAAAGTGATGGTGCAAGGGCGCCATCAAAAAGACGCGCCGCCCTTCCCCATAACGTTTCTTGGTGTACTTGAACCACACCACCTGGATCATGACCGATACGGTTTCGGCAACGAAAATGCCGCCCATGATGAACAACACAATCTCTTGCCGCACGATGACGGCAATCGTCCCCAGTGCGCCACCCAGCGCCAGCGCACCGACGTCACCCATGAAGACCTGGGCCGGATGCGCGTTGTACCAGAGAAAGGCCAGGCCTGCCCCGGACATGGCACCGCAAAAGATCAGCAATTCGCCCGCGCCGGGAATATGCGGGATGAACAGGTATTTGGAATACGCCGCGCTGCCGGTCAGATAGGCAAACAAGCCGAGCGCCGAACCGACCATGACGGTGGGCATGATGGCTAGGCCGTCCAGGCCGTCGGTGAAGTTGACGGCATTGCTTGAGCCCACGATCACGCAATAGCTCAGTCCGATGAAACCCCATACGCCGAGTGGATAACTGACGGTCTTGAAGAACGGCACGATCAGGTCGGCCTTGGGCGTGAGTTCGGTATTGAAGCCCGAGCCGACCCAGGAGCTGAACAACTCCCAGACCTGGGAGTTGTTGGGTGCCGACACCGAGAACGCCAGATAAACCGCCGCGATGATGCCGACCAGCGATTGCCAGAAATATTTCTCGCGCGAACGCATGCCTTCGGGGTCTTTGTAGACCACCTTACGGTAATCGTCAGCCCAGCCCACGGCGCCATAACCCAGCGTGACGATCAGAACCGGCCATATGAAGCGGTTGCTCAAGTCGCACCACAATAGGGTCGCAATACCGATCGAAATCAGGATCAGCACGCCGCCCATGGTTGGCGTACCGCCCTTCTTCAGATGGGTTTGCGGCCCATCCTGGCGCACGGCCTGGCCCACCTTCAGGCGCGTCAACATGCGGATCACGGCCGGGCCGGCAAACAAGCCGATACCCAGTGCGGTGATGGTGGCGAACACGGCGCGGAACGTGATGAAGTTGAAGACGCGCAGCGGCCCCAGATCCTGTTGAAAAAATTGTGCCAGCCAAAGGAGCATTCAGGACACCTCTAAAAAGCGTAGCGAGCGGCCCGAGATTGGGCTGAGAAGCGCAGCCGTACGGAGGTACGGTGAGCATCGCAGGCCCAATATCGGGCGGCGCAGTAGGTTTATAGAGGTGTCCATCAGTGTGATCCCAGTTCTTCCTTGCCGAGCAGGTGTTGCACCACCCGCTCCATTTTCATGAAACGCGACCCTTTGACGAGTACCGTCACCGATGGTGTCAACATGGTGTCGGCCGCCTGTTTCAGGATGTCGATATTGTCGTAATGCTTGCCACGCGAACCGAAGGCGCTGCTGGCATGGCGTGCCAGTTCGCCCAGAGTCAGCAGGTGTTCGATGTTGCGGCCGCGCGCATAGGCGCCGATTTCTTCGTGGAACTTCTTGCCGTCGCTACCCACTTCGCCCATGTCCCCCAGCACCAGGATGCGCGGCGCGGGATATTGCGCCAGCACGTCAATGGCGGCGCGCACGGAATCGGGATTGGCGTTGTAGGTGTCGTCGATGACGAGCGAGCCGACACGGCTGACCTTTTGCTGCAGGCGGCCGGCAACAGGCACGAAGCCTTCCAGGCCGCGCTTGATCGCTTCCGGCGTGACGCCGATGGCCAGTGCGCAAGCTGTGGCGGCCAGGGCGTTGCGCACGTTGTGCATACCGGCCGCGTTCAATTGCACCGGGAATTCATGCCCACCGCCCTTGACCAGAAGGCCGCTGCCGAATTCCTGCAAGTCGTAGTCACAGGTGATGTCGGCGTCCGGTGAAAACCCGAACGTGATCACGGTACGCTTGCCGGCCGACGTCGCCAGTTCGCGCCAGATCGGCGTATAGGTGTCGTCGGACGGGAACACGGCGATGCCGTTGGCCGGCAGGCTGGCAATGACGCTGCCATTTTCCCTGGCCACGGCTTCCACGCTTTCCATGAATTCCTGGTGTTCGCGCTGGGCGTTGTTGACCAGGCCCACGGTCGGCTGGGCAATCGACGCCAGCAGCGCGATCTCGCCGCGATGGTTCATGCCCATTTCCACCACGCCGGCGCGGCAATGCTGGTTCAGGCGCAACAGCGTGAGCGGCACGCCGATGTCATTGTTCAGGTTGCCCTTGGTGGCCAGCACCTGCTGCGGTTCCAGCGCCGCAGCGAGGATGGCGGCAATCATTTCCTTGACCGTGGTCTTGCCATTGCTGCCGGTCACGCCGATCAAGGGCAGCGAGAACTGGCGGCGCCAGTGGCGTGCGATTTCACCCAGGGCCACACGGGTGTCGGGCACCACCAGCGCCGGGATGGTCATGTCGAGCGGTGCGCGCTCCACCACGGCGGCGACGGCACCGGCCGCTTCCACCGACTTGAGGAAATCATGCGCATCGAACTTTTCACCGCGCAGCGCGACAAACAGGTTGCCCGGCGTAATGTTGCGGCTGTCGGTCGATACGCCGCCGAAAGCCGTGTCGGCAGCGGCCAAGGCACCCGTCAGCCAGGGCTGCAGGTCAAACAAGGTGGAGCGGATCATCGCGGCACCTTCATGGGTTCACCTTCATGGTTACGCGCGCGGCCAGCGCCAGCGCGGCGTGGTCGGCATCGAGGAAGGGCAGCTTGCGGCCCTTGATCTCTTGATAGGTTTCATGGCCTTTGCCGGCCAACAGCACCACGTCCTGGCGGCCGGCGTGCTTGACGGCCCACAGGATGGCGGCGGCGCGGTCTTCAAATACTTGCGGCGCCACTTTGGCGTCCTGCATGCCGGCCAGGATGTGGCCGATGATGACGGACGGCTCTTCACCGCGCGGGTTGTCGCTGGTGACCACGGTGCGGTCCGCTGCCAGGGCCATCTGTCCCATCTGCGGACGCTTGCCCGGATCACGGTCGCCACCGCAACCGAACACACACCAGAGTTCGCCGTTGCGCTGTTGCGCCACCTGGCGCAAGGAGGCAAGTGTTTTTTCCAGTGCATCGGGCGTGTGGGCGTAGTCGATCACGACCAGCGGCGCATCGGGACCGCCCAGTTGCTGCATGCGGCCCGGCACCGGCGTAAGCGCTTCAACCGCATCGATCATGTCTTCCCAATCGACGCCACGCGCCACCAGCACGCCCATGATACCGAGCACGTTGCTGACATTGAAGCCGCCCACCATCAGGGTCTTTACGTGGCAGGTGCCGAACGGCGAATCCAGATGGAAACCGGTGCCGTTATGGCTGGTGCGGATTTCACTGGCAGCAAACACCGCCACGCCTTCAACCGTTTTGCCGGTGATGGTGTAGCCATAGATGGGCAAGGCGGGACGCGTGCGCTGCAAGTGCGCAACCAGGCGCAGCCCCATCTCGTCGTCAAGATTGACCACCGCGTGCTGCAGGCCGGGCCAGTTGAACAGCATGGTCTTGGCGGCTTCGTAGCTGGCTTCGTCGCCGTGGTAGTCGAGATGGTCGCGCGTGAAATTGGTAAACAGGGCGACGTTGAAATGCATGCCGTCAAGGCGGCCCTGATCCAGTCCGATGGATGAGGCTTCAATGGCCAGTGCCACCGCGCCGGCATCGCGCATCTTGGCCAGCCGGCGCTGCAGCAGGACGGCATCGGGCGTGGTGTAGCCGGTGCTCTGGAATTCATCGTGGCGCCCGTTTTCGAACAGGCCGACACCGAGCGTTCCGATCACGGTGGTCGGGCCGCCCAGGCGCGACAGCGCATTGCCGATCCATTGCGTGCAGGAAGTTTTACCGTTGGTGCCGGTGACGGCGACACTGAACATGGCACTGTCGGGCTGGCCGTAGAACGCATTGGCGACGGGACCTGCCAGGCGGTCGAGCTGGTCCACTGCCAGATGCGGGATGGCCCAGGCATCATTCCAGGTGAAGTCGGCGCTTTCAAACAGGACGGCTGCCGCGCCTTGCGCGATGGCGTGTTCGATATGCTTGCGCCCGTCGGCACCGATCACGGGGTAGGCAACGAACACGTCGCCCGGTGCAATGCTGCGCGAGTCGGACGACAATTGCGCCTGCGGCGCGCTGGCTTCCAGCCAGCCCAGGATGGTTTGCACGGAAGCAGTCATTACATTGCCTCCTCGGACGTATCGGCCGGTACGACGATATTGGTCACAGTCGAGTCGGGCGGCACGTTCATCGAACGCAGCGCGGCTGCGGCGACCTCGGAGAATACCGGTGCGGCGACATCGCCGCCGAAGTGCAGTGCGCCACCCGGCTCGTCAATCATCACCGCGATGATGATGCGCGGGTTCGATGCCGGGGCGAAACCGGCAAAGCTGCCGATGTAGCGGCGCGGCATGGCATACACGCCATTGACTACTTTGTAGGCCGTGCCGGTCTTGCCACCGACGCGGTAACCCGGCACCTGCGCCTTGGGCGCCGTGCCGGCCGGACTGGCTACTGTCTCCAGCATGGCGCGCATTTCGTGGGCGGTCTTTTCCGAAATCACGCGCTGGCCAACCGGCGGTTCCGTCACTTTCTGGAACGACAGCGGGATTTCGTCGCCATCACGGGCGAAGATCATGTAGGCGCGCGCGAGCTGGATCAACGACACCGAAATGCCCTGGCCATAGCTCATCGTGGCTTGCTCGATAGGCCGCCAGGATTTGTAGGGACGCACGCGCCCAGCCACCGCGCCCGGGAAGCCGAACTTGGGCTGCTGGCCGAATCCGACGGTGGTGAACATGTCCCACATTTCTTCGGCCGGCAAGCCCAGCGCGATCTTGGCCGTGCCGATGTTGGATGAATGCTGGATGATTTCCGACACCGTCAACATGCCGTGCGCGTGCGAATCGTGTATCAGCGCCGGACCGATGCTCATCACGCCGGGGGCAGTCTGGAAGGTCGAATTCGGCGTGACGCGGTTGGTGTCGAGCGCCAGCGCCACTGTAAACGGCTTCATTGTCGAACCGGGCTCGAAGGTGTCGGTCATGACGCGGTTGCGCAACTGCGCACCGGTCAGCACGGCGCGGTTGTTCGGGTCATAGGTCGGCAGGTTGGCCAGGGCCAGCACTTCGCCGGTCTTCACGTCGAGCACGACGATGCCACCGGCCTTGGCCTGGTATTTGTCGACGGCTTCCTTGAGCTTGGTGTAGGCGATGTATTGGATCTTGCTGTCGATGGACAAGGTCAGGTCCTTGCCGTCGTGCGGTTCGCGCAAGCCTTCGTCTTCGATGATGCGGCCCATGCGGTCTTCGATCACGCGGCGGCTGCCCACGGCGCCGGCCAGGTTCTTTTGCTGCGCCAGCTCCATGCCGTCCTGGCCCGCATCTTCGACACTGGTGAAGCCGACCACGTGCGAAGTCACTTCCGCTTCCGGATAGAAACGCTTGTATTCCTTGCGCGTGTCGATTCCATCGATGTCAAGCTTGGCAATCTGGTCGGCCACGTCCTGTTCGACCTGGCGCTTCAGGTAGACGAAGCTGCGGTCGGAATTGAGCTTGCTATGCAATTCCGCATCGCTCATGTCGAGCAGTTTGGCCAATTGCGACAGTTTGTCCTTGGGCGCGTCGAGCACGTCTTCCGGAATGGCCCAGATTGCCTTGACCGGCAGGGACGAAGCCAGCACCTGGCCATTGCGGTCGGTGATCTTGCCGCGCGTGGCGGGCAACTCCAAAGTGCGCGCATACCGCAGTTCGCCCTGCTTTTTCAGGAATTGATTCGAGACGCCCTGCAAATACAGGGCGCGACCGATCAGCGCGCAAAAAGCCACGAATAGCACGAATAGCACGAAGCGCGAGCGCCAGGCAGGCAACTTCACCGCCAGCACAGGGCTGGCCGAGAATTGCATGCCTTTACCGGCTGCGGTACGTGTGGTGCTGCGGCTCATTGGCCCTCCACCGTCAGGTATTCGGTGCGGTCATGCGTGACCGGCACCATGCTCAAATCCTTGCGGGCCAGCCCGTCAATACGCGAGTGCAGGCCCAGGCGCGACTGGTCGAGCTGCAATTGCGACCATTCGATATCGAGCTGGTGCGCCGCCGATTGCGAGCGTTCCAGTTCGATGAACAGGCGCCGCGCCTGGTATTGCGCATTGACCAGCGACAGCGCACACAGCACCAGGATGGCGGTGAGGATGACATTGACGCGTCCGCTCATGCGCCCTCCATCCCCGTCGGCAGACGAACGGCCACGCGCATGACGGCCGAGCGCGAGCGCGGATTGGCGGCGACTTCGGCATCGGAGGGCTTGATTTTCTGCACCAGCTTCATTTCAGGTTGCGGCAGGTCGACGGCACGGATCGGCAGGCGGCGGTCGGGCTGCGGCACATTGGCCTTGGCGGCCATGAAGCGCTTGACGATGCGATCTTCCAGCGAGTGAAAGCTGATCACAACCAATCTCCCGTGCGGGGCCAACCGTTCAAATGCCGCGTTCAATCCTATTTCGAGTTCTTCAAGCTCTTTATTGATGAAAATCCGGATAGCCTGAAAGGTACGAGTGGCCGGGTCTTTGGCTTTCTCGCGGGTTTTAACGGCGCGTGCCACGATCTCGGCAAGCTGTCGTGTGCTTGAAATTGGCCCGACTGCCCGGCTAGCTGCAATCGCCTTTGCAATCTGAAAAGCAAACCGTTCTTCCCCATAATCCCGTATCACTTTCTCGATAGTTTGCTCGGTTTCCGTGGCCAGCCACTCGGCCGCCGACATACCCCGCGTGGTATCCATGCGCATGTCAAGCGGGCCATCCAGGCGAAAGCTGAAGCCGCGGGCTGCGTCGTCCACCTGCGGCGACGAGATGCCCAAATCCAGCAACACGCCATCCACCTGCCCCACCCCGCGCCCGGCCAATGCTGCATCGAGCGTGGCAAAACTATCGTGCACAATCCCGAAGCGCGCATCTTTCGCAGCCAGAGTTTCAGCCGTCGCTATGGCCTGGGGGTCCTTGTCGAAGGCGATCAAACGCCCACGGCTACCCAGGCTTTCCAGGATCCGGCCACTATGCCCGCCGCGACCGAAGGTGCCATCCACATAGATGCCCTCGGCGCGCGAGCCGGCCAGATCCAGGGCCGACACCGCCTCTTCCAACAATACTGTTCGGTGCACAAAGTCCGGCACCGTCGTTGCATTCATCGCCAGCCGTCAAAACGAAAAGTTGTTGAGCACGTCCGGCATGCCTTCCGTCACTGCCTGAGACTCGTTTTCAGCGAGCTTGGCAGCGTCCCAAATTTCAAAGTGGCTTCCCATCCCCAGGAGCATCACGTCACGCGTGATGCCCACGGCCTGGCGCAACTCCGGCGCAACCAGGATGCGCCCGGCCGAGTCGAACTCGACGTCGGATGCATTACCCAAAAAGATGCGCTGCCAGGCGCGCGCCGACATCGGCCAGCTCGCGATCTGCTCGCGATGCTGCTCCCAGACCGGGCGCGGGAAAAACAACAGGCAACCATGCGGATGTTTCGTGAGCGTGACGCGTCCTTCGCACTGCAAAAGCAGTGCGTCACGATGCTTGGCCGGAATTGTCATCCGTCCTTTCACATCGAGATTCAACGCGGAAGCCCCTTGAAACACCCTGTTCCCCTATTGCCTTTTAGTCAATTAGTCGCCGTGATTTGTGGTTCTTTGGGTAAAAAACCGCAAATTCCCCACAAAAAAACACTTTTTCACACTGCCGCCCACTTTAAGGGAAGCGACAAGGCAGGTCAAGGGTTATTAATAAGGAAAAACAACGAAATTATTCAATGAAGTCAAGGACTTAGCAGAGGGTGTTAATGCGAAGAGAGAAGCGAATAATGAACAAAATTAGGGACTTAGCGATACTTGTGAAAGTGATACATCAGATAAACACATGGGTTTATTGATTTTTTGATGATTTTTGCTGTGATTGGCCAGATTTATCGACCCAAAATCAGGTATGCGCCGGCAGTTTTTGCAATCACTTGATTTGCAAAGATTTTCCGCTTCATAAATCAAAAATGATCGAATGGCCAACCTGTCAACGTTGACAGCTTGCGTCGTGCCGAGGCTCATGACAATATCATCAACAGAAGTCAAAGCCGAATCAATTCTTGAGGAAAACTGCCGCCTGGTAGTGATAATAACCGGCTTGAGTCAAAACACCGGGCCCTCCCGGTGAGTGAAATTGCGCCCACATTGCATGCGGCGCTTTTTTGCTTGCCTATATATTCCGTAATCAGGTCAATCCACTTCCGGCTCGAATTCTTCCGGCATGAAACCGATAGGCTAGTGCCAACGGTAAGTGGCGGTTACGCCACAAATTGTTAATTCTTGTGAAATTTGTGAACTGACTCCTCTTCCGGGCACAAGCAAATATCGACCGCTTGTCGTCAAGCCGCTTGTAACTGGCGATTGAATCGTATCTACCACAACAATGACAAAAAGGCAAGATTCGTCGCATTCCTTCATTGCCTGAAATGTACCTCATATCAAACGGCATATGGGCCGCCTTCCCGCTGGCGATAGTCCTCTATAAATAAAAAAGCACGCACTGGTCAATTGAAAAACCTGACCGAATGTATTTCTTAAAGTAAAGGAAATCTGGTCGACCTGAAAGCTGCGAAACAATTCGCATCGCAAACATAGAATTCGGTCGAAATAATCCATTTACAGGGGTTCTTGCCGGAAATACTATTGGCCCCGAGCAAGATGTATATGGCTTTATCTGCGTCGCTTCCGTGCTGCAGTGTTGGCCGCCGAGGGTGAATGGGCGGACACGACTTCGGCACGGTATTCGCTGCCTGCCATTCCCAATACAAGTTTGTCCAGAGTTTCGACGTCCGCCGCGTGCGGGTGTTTTCGTCATGTCCCGACGTCTTTCAACAAGGAAAAATATGCGCCGTCTTCCCATCTGCATCGCTATTGCATCCCTACTTGCCGGCTGCGGTGGCGGCGGATCGTCTTCACCGGCTTCACAGGTACAGACGCCCACGCCTACGCCAACTCCCACACCGACGCCTACGGCGCCGGCGGGCATCAACATCACCGGCCATGTGGCCGATGGCTATGTAGCCGGCGCCACAGTATTTGCCGACGCCAACGGCACCGCCATCTACACCACCGGCGACGCCACGACGACCACCGACACTTCCGGCAATTTCACCCTGACCGCAGCAGTGGGCCCGATCTATGCCTATGGCGGCACCGACCTGGGCACAGGCAAGCCGTTTGTGGGCGTATTGAGCGCACCGGCAGGCTCGAGCGAAATCAACCCGCTGACCACCTTGCAGCAGGTATTTGTTGCGCGCGGCCAGACGCCGGCGCAGGCAGCGGCCAGCGTGGGCAAGGCGCTCGGGTTCGATGCCAGCCAGGTCAACCTGCAAACCTTCGACATCCTCGGTACTGCACTCAACAGCAGTTCCAGCACTAGCGACATCGCGCTTGCCACGCAATTGCAGGCAGACGCCGCCAAGCTCTCGAATTTGATCGTCACGGCTGCCAGCACGCTGTCAGGCGCGGCCGGCACCGGCAACCTGAGCACGACCGACGCGGCCAACGCGGTACTGCAATCGCTGGCCGACGGCATCGGCAATGCGTCCGGCGCCATCAACCTGAGCGATCCGGCATTTCTCCAGACCGTATTGAATGGCAGCGTGGCCCACGCCAACAACGCCGCCTTGACCAGTGCGGTCAATACCGTGGCGAGCATGGCGCCGGCTTTTGCCGCGACTTCCGCTGCCAGCGCCACCCAGGTGGATGCCATCGTTGCAGCAGGCGGCGACACCGCAACCGTGTTGGCGCACATCATCCAGGTGCAGGCGCTCGACCAGGGTGCCCTCGCCACGCAATTGCAGAGCGCAGCGGCTGGCGGCAACCTCAGCGCAGTCCAGGCAAACTATACCGGTAGCGGCTTGACCGCCGCGCTCACGGCAACGCCTATCGGTGCACAAGCGCTGCCCGGCGCAGCCGGCAGCACGGCGGTAGGCGCCTTGAATTCGGCAGCAGGAAGCGGCACGCCTACACCGACGCCGACGCCCACTCCAACACCTACGCCGACCCCGACACCTACACCAACTCCGACGCCCACCCCGACGCCGACTCCCACCCCAACGCCTACGCCCGTGCCAACCGCAGTAGCACTCGATACCCTGGCCAACAGCAATAGCCAGCAATCGCCCGCACTGTTCAATGCTGCCGGCAGCTATGCGCTGACCGAGGCAGTGGGCACGGCCAGCTTCGTCAAGGTGAGCAACTTTGGCGCCAGCGACACGCTGACCTTCACCGGCGTCGGCAGCAACCACCTGATCGTTGAAAGCGACGGCGCAGATGTGATCCTGACAGTCAATGCGGGCGGCGTGGTGTCGCAAATCACACTGGTGGGAGTCTTGACTTCAAGCCAGGCCATCGGCGACCTGTCGGGCTTCAACGCCCTGGGCATCGGACAAATCAGCATCGGTTCGTGATCAGCACACCTCATACAACAATTTCAGATCGGATCCAGCCATGAATCAACCTCACGAAATCCTGATTGCCGATGCAGACCTCGCAGATCTGCACATCCTGCTCGACGGCCTTGCGCCGCATGTTGCCGTTCACCTGGTTCAATCGGGCGATGACGGCGTCGCCAGCATCTTCGACGCACTCGCCAACCCGGCCCTGGACAAGCTGCACCTGCTGGCCCACGGCACGCCAGGCGGCATCGTGCTGGGCGGCAAGGAAATCCGCGCCGCCGACTTCCTCGGCCGCTACGACGGGAGTGCACAGCGCGACCTCGACATTGCATTCTGGTCTTGCCGTACCGGCGCCGGCGTGGAAGGCCAGGCCTTCGTGCGGGCCGTGGCGCAAGCGACAGGTGCGCGCGTTGCGGCCAGTGCCGACCTGATCGGACAAGGCGGCAGTTGGCATCTCGACGTTGCCGTACCGGCCCCGTTTTCCGCTGCCGCACGTGCCCAGTTCCCGCATGCCCTGGATGTCCAAGGCTACCTGTTCTATTACTTTTACCCCGACGGCCTCCACATTTACGATCTGGTCACCAGCCTGCAGGGCATCCTGACGGCGGAAAATCATACCGGCATGAGTTACGATATCTACACCGTCAGGCTGGTCGACTCCACCTATACAGGCAACATTGCATCCGAGATCAACAGCGTGGTGGCCCTGTCGCACACCGGCTATTGGTCAGTCAATGTCGATGCCACGCAATTGCCCAGTCTTGTCGGCACCGGGGCCGACATGGTCACCCTGCTCACTTCCGCAACCAACAACCAGATCACATTCTCGGGCACCGAGACTTTAACCATCACGAGCCCTGCAACCATCGCCCAGGGTGAGTTCCTGCTGGGCTACGGCCAGAGGGGCAGCCTCACCTTCTCCCAAGGTGTGGCCGATACCGTCGCCAACCTGTTAAGCGTGGGCAACTCAACCGTGCTGGACCAAACCTTTCAAAGCTACGCGATCTACGATACGACGGCCAACGTCATCCAGGCATTAGGCAATAGCGACTTTGCCGGCAACGCCACCAGTATCAACGTCGTCGACACGGTTGACGGCATCAAGCAGCTCGACAGCAGCGGCGACCAAGGCCAGGTGAGCACGGTCAATATCGTCGATAGCGCTGCCAACATCCTGGCCAACGCGACCGATGCGGCCGTCACCAGCGCCAACACCATCTCCCTGGTTCAAGGCGACAGCACGGCAAGCAATCTTTCAGCAGCGCAAGCCATCACCCTGTTCGATACGCTGCACACGGCATCGAACGGCAACAGCTACACCATCCTCGACACTGCGGCAAACCTCCTGGCCGCGGGCACAGACCCGGCGTTGACGGGAGCGTCTGCCGTCACGCTGGCAGCCAACGACAGCGGGCTGGCCAACCTTTCGGTCGAGTCTGCCCGGCTCCTGTTCGACACTCTCCATGCAGGGCTGAATGGCAACACCTACAGCGTGACCGACAGCGCGGCTAACCTGCTGAACTCATGGTGGGATGGCGCGGTTTCGCAAGCGGCGAGCATTACCCTGGCCGCCCATGACAGCACGCTCGCCGGCCTCAACGTCGGTCAAGCGCAAACCCTGTTCGACACCTTGCATGCAGCAATGAACGGCAACACCTACAGCATTACCGACACGGCGTCGGCATTGCTGGGCGCTGCCACCGATTCCGCCGTGACTGGCGCAGCATCGATCACGCTGGCTTCAGGCGACACCGGCCTCTCCGGCCTGACCGCGAGTTCGGCCGCGACGCTGTTCGACACGCTGCATGCGGCATTGAACGGCAACACCTACACCATCGCCGATACCGCGCACAACCTGCTCGCTTCTGCGACAGATCCGGCTGTGACAGGCGCAGCCTCGATCAAGCTGGCCGCCGGCGACAGTACGCTTTCCGGCATCTCGGTCAGTGACGCCGAGACCCTGTTCGACACCCTGCATGCGGGCTTGAACGGCAACACGTATTCCATCGCCGATACCGCGGCACACCTGATGGCCAATGCCGGCGATGCGGCGGTAACCGGCGCCTCGACGCTGGGCCTGTCAGCCAACGCCAGCCTCTCGCTGGCGGACGCCGGCACGCTCGCCGCCCTGCCGCACTTCAGCCTCAACGGCCACAGCCTGAACCTGGCCGACAGCATCGCCAACCTGGACGGCCATACCGGCGACTATGGCGCCACCAGCTACAGCGTGCTCGACAGTGCTGCCGACATCCTGGCGGTTTCAAGCGGTTCGCTCGTCGCAGGCGCAACCGCCGTCAGCTTGACGGCCGATGCCTCGCTATCGGTGGCCGATGCCACCACCCTGGCAAGCTTGAACAGCTTCAGCACCGACGGCCATACGCTCAGCCTGGTCGACAGTATCGCCAACCTGAACGGTCATCTAACCATCGCCGGTGCCAGCTCGTATGAAGTCCTGGATACGGCGCCAGACATTCTCGCTGCCGCAGGCAACAGCGTCGTCATCGGCGCCACCGGCGTGGAAATGTCGGCCGACGCAAGCTTGAGCGTGGCCAATGCCGGCGCACTTGCGGCCATTGCCAACTTCGGCCTCAACGGCCACACGTTAAGCCTGGCCGACTCCATCGCCAACCTGACGGGCAATCTGGCAACAGGCGGCGCCACGGCTTACAGCGTGGTCGACAGCGCAGCAAACATCGCGCAATTCAATTCGGCCGACAATACCTGGACCGTCAGCGGTCTCGTGCACGACGGCATCGCCATCAGCTTCACCGATGCTGTCAGCCCAGCAGAACTGGCCGCGATCAAGGCCGCCGACCCGAGCGGCGCCCTGCAGATTGTGCCAACCAACCTGTCGACGCCGAACGCCTTCATCATTGCCGACGCGGGAACGCCGTCGTTCAGCATTCCATTCGGTACGGCAGCCAACGTAATTGCCGCACCAGGCGACGAAACCATTGAAATCGCACAAGGCGGCAAGCTGAAGCTGACCGGCACCGACGGCCACGACACCATCATCTTCGACGGTTACCTGCCGGGGTCGCTCGCGATGACGCAATCCGGCACCACGGCGGTTTTCACTGACACCACGACCCACGCGGTGATCGCCTCGATCTCGATGGATTCGACCTATGCCGCAGCTGAAACCATCCAGTACGCCGATGGCAGCCAGGCTCTGGTGACCCTGGTCGGCACACCACTGACCTTGCACCTCACACCACTCCTCCCCTGAGGCGCCTTCGTGCAGGCGAGGGAGATTTGCCGCGAACCACACCGGCAAAACCCCTCGCCCACGACGCATCACGAATGCTGGGAACTCGCCCCTGGAATGTTGCCGCATGCCGAGCCGCCCTGCACAAACGTGGTGCCCTCGATAACGGCTGTGTTGCCATTGACCGAGACCGAGGAATTGAACTGGTTGGGCGGAGGCGTAGGTGTGTACGCGACAGGGTAGGCACCAGTCCATTGCTCGCCGACACCGGTGTAGGAGAAGCTGCCGCTACCCAGATCGACATTGCTGTAGGTGATGAAAATGGTGTCGCAGGTGTGGCCGTCGAGCGACAAGGTTTCGTAATAACCGCTGCCCGACGTCGCCGAGCCCAAGAAGGTCCAGCTCTGGGAGCCGTCGGTCGTGATCCAGGTGCCGGTAATGGAATTGGACGAACTCGACCCGGAGCCCGATCCCGAATCGCCGGAGGAATCATCTCCCACCCCGCCGCAGGCGGACATAGTCACAAGTACTGCCGCCAGCAGCGTCAACTTTATTTTTGAATGCATGGAATACCTCACTGTCATGGATGTGTAATTTGAAAAGTTTGCGTGTCCTTGCGGGAGCACTCCCTGGCTGACAGCCGGATATCCGGCTTCACTGACCATCGCTTCATGACGCCCGCAATGCGCCGTTCAGTGATATGGCATCTTAGATTTGCTTGTGGTCGGCACACATCGCATGAACATGCGAGAGAGCGCTCCCGGTCAAAGCCGGATTAGCATCAACTTGAAGGATTAAATTCCGTCGGCATGAACTGCCGATGCGGTCAGGCTAGCTCTGGCGGGTTATGCAAAGACGCACTTCGGTGCCATCCGCGCTGCCGTCGATCAGCAGGTCTGCGCCCATCCTGAGCGCACGCGAACGCATGTTGCGCATGCCATGTCCGCCATGGCCCGCCAGCACGCCGGCATCGAAGCCGCGGCCGTTGTCGCGCAAGACAATGTGTATCATGCCGCCAGTCTCGCGCCAGGCGCTCAGACTGGCACGGCTGGCCTGCGAATGGACAATCAGGTTGGAAAAGGCTTCGTAGAGGATCATCTGCAGGTCGCGCGATTGCGGGAGGCTCCAACCTTCAATGGCCGGCAGCAATTCGACTGCCCATGTCAATTCAATGCCGGCTGCGTCGAGCCGCGGAGCAATCCGATAGCGCAGCGCCCCCAACAGGGCCGCGATATCGCCTTCCGTGTCCTGCATGGCGTCGACCGTAAGCTTCAACTGGTCGAGCGTGTCGCGCAGTTGTTCGGTCAGTGCTTCGCGCGACACCTCCGGATCATGCGACAGTTGCAGTGCCGCGACCAACTGGCTGCCCAAGCCGTCATGCATGTCGCGCATCAGGCGCTGGCGCTCTTCCATTGCCGCGTGATTGCGAGCGGCGTCGGTCTGGTTGGCAAACATCCTGCCAAGTTCCGCTTCACGTTGCGCCAGACGGGCAGCCAGGGTCTGGTTCATGCCGGCGATTTCCTGGCTCGACTTGCGCATGCGCTCTGCGATGATCCATACCAGCGAGATGCCGAACAGCACCCAGGCATAACGTGACCAGGTGAAATCGGCAAAGGGATCATTTTGCCGGTCCGGATGGAACACGTAAGGCATCAGGATCAACACGATCTCGTCGCGCATACCGACCAGGCCCAGGAATGTCATGATCCAGGCCAGACCGCGCTTTTCGAGGTCCTTGCTGAACAGGCAGTGGCGCACAATGTCGATGATGATCGATATCAACAGCAGGTCGGTCAGTGTTTTCCAGACTTGCTCCATCCAGGGAAAGCCGCCCAGCAAGCCGACCAGCACCACCGGGATGCAGATTGCCATATGCCAGTTTGTCAGACGCTTCAGGATGCCCTGGTGGCGGCCGGCCACGATCAGCGCAAACTTGAAGATCAAAACTGCGGAGAATACTGTCGCCGAAAAATAGATCAGGCCCCACCATGGCCATGGCAGCGGGACCGTGTCGAGCACGCCGTCGGACATGCCGACAGCCCAGAGGTATTCGCCCGCCCCATAAAACAGATAGAGTCTGTCGCGCTGGCGCAGCCACACCAGGAATGAAAGGGAGCCCAATACCAGGCTGACCACGATCACCACCAGCGAACCCACTATCTGGAGGCGATGGGTGGGCAGGTAGAGTGCGCGTATCTCGTCAAGACTGCCGACCGTGATCTGGCTCAGGCCGCCATTCCTGCCGCGCATGACGTGGACCGTGACTTCCAACCGGTTTGTATTGCGCAGCAATTCCTTTGGAAGCTGAAAGAAACGCGCCTGCTTGGCGTAGTCCTGGTAGGGATCGCCCGGGGTTCCCATGGCTGAAATCACGGTGCCATTGAGCCGGATCTCGAAGGTATTGCCTACGCGTGCGATGGACATGGCCTGCGGCACGGCGGGATCATCAACGTGGAAGTTCATGCTGAAACTTGCCGCTCCGTTCACAGCGCCCTGCAAACGGTCCCAGTGATAGGGAAGCGCCACATCCTCGACCGGGCCGGGAATGGCCGAGTCCGAACGCAATACACTCACTTGCGCATGCTCGAGCGTCGTAGCAGCCTGCACCGGCAGAAACCGCAGCAGCGGCGCCAGCAGCAGCGCTTGCAGGGCAAGCAGGAACACCCGGCGCCATCGCGTTGTGGCGAGCCTCTTGGCCGGGCACCCGGTCTTCAACGGCACAGCTCAGGGTTTGAGCAAGCCGTCTTGCAGCAAGCCCAGTTTGTGTGCTTCGAATACGGCTTCGCCACGGGAATTCACGGTCAGCTTGCCGTAGATGCCCCGTATGTGAGTCCGGACCGTGGATAAAGATATCGCCAGCAGGCGTGCCACTTCTTCATAGGTATATCCACGTGCGATCAGATCGAGTGTTTCGGCTTCGCGCTTGGTCAGTGTCACTGCCGGGGCAATTGGCACCGCAGGCATGGGCGGCTTTGATGCCGGCGAAGCCACATCGGGTTTGCGCAGAGCCCGCTCCAACACCTTGCGGGCGATGAAGGGGCTCATGGGAGAGCCGCCATTGCGCAGGGCATGCATGGCGCGTGACACGTCAAGATGGTCGCCGTCCTTGAGGATATAGCCAGCCGCACCGGCTTCGATCGATGCAAGCACGTTTTTCTCGTCACCGAACATGGTGACAACCATGACGTCGCACGATGGCCAGCGCTCCCTGGAAAAGGAAATGGCATCGATACCTGAACCATCGGGCAAGCCCAGGTCGGTCAAGAGCATGTCAAACGAATGGGACGCCATCCAGGCCAGCGCCGGTTTCAATTCTCCAAAGGAGGCGGCCAGCAAAAAACCCTCGCTCGCCTCGACGGCGGCACACAGGTTGGCGCGGGTGACGTGGTCGTCCTCGATGATGACGACTTTGACGCTAGTCTGTGCGCTTTCTGACGGCACGGCGATGATATCCATGGACAATTTCACAATAGCGGCATCGGTGCGGCTACGCATCGGCAACAAGCGCCTGTACGTGCTCGTCCATCCCGATACGGATCCTAGTCCCGATTTCTCCGCTGCGCTTCGCATGAATATGCGAAGCCATATTGTCGCGGCGAAATCACGATTGCACCCTTTGAGCAGTCAACTGGCAAACCTGCCCAACGGCAATGATTGTAACCAAAAAGGAAGTCTTGAAACACGCGCCAGTGGGTTCGTCAGTGCCGGGGAGCTTCCTTGCCTTACGTCTCGCCGACGATTCCGAACGGTGATGGGCTGCGCATCCGGGCGCCGACGGGAATCGGCCCCTGCACCTGTAAAGTTGTGATCAATGCGGGCTCCGCGGGCGGTTCGCCTGACCGCCAAAGGCAGACGCCGGCCGTTACCCCGAGCAAAGCGGCAAGCACGAACAACGCGGCAATCAGGTACTTGGCCATGTATGGGCATGCGATGGATGACGTTATTGAATGCTGCGCCATCGGTCCAGCCGAATGGCCGGGAATGGCGCCGCGATGGCGCCACTCCGGATTCCCCCCCGATCAGCGCTGGATCAGTTGATACGACTGCGCGCCCGTGCCATTGCAATCATAGAGTTGCAACTGCACACCATTGGCCGTAGAAGCCCCCGGCACGTCGATGCACCTGCCGCTGGCGCGGCCGACAAATTTGTAGGCGCCGTTCGTTGTTGCCACCGGCATCCATTGCTGGTTGGTGCCGCTGCCATATTGCCAGAGCTGGATCGGCGTGAAGTTCGCGGTCCCCAGACTCGTTGCGTCCAGCGCCAGGTTGGGGTTTTGTTGCGAAGTGATCTTGTAGTAGCCGCTATCGGTGGGAGTGAACTCCCAGCGCTGGTTGGCCTGGCCGCTCGTATTGCAGGCATACTGCTGGACGATGGCACCGTTGCTGGTCGAATAGTTTTGATCGTCAACACAGGCGCCGCTATTCAGATTCACCACTTCGTACCAAATTCCGGAATTGATTGTGGCACCAGTGTTGCCGCCACCTCCTCCACCTCCGCCGCTGGTGTTGAACTGGACAGAGAAATTATTGCTGGTGAAGCCCGACCCATTGAGCCAGGGCTCGGTGCCAGCCTCGACGTCGATCAGATACCAATTGGTGGACAACATGCTGCGGCCGGTCGCATCGTTGAAGAAGGCTTTCAGGTCGAAATTGACCTGCTGGACCGGCGAGGTTGCCACATAGGACAACACATTCCACGTCGCATTGAAGCCGGCCGAGCCGGTTGGCGCGGTCCACACGTCCCAGTTCATGCCGTTGATATTCACGTTGCCGGTTTTGGAGCCCGCCGGCGTGACGCTACCGGAATGGTTGATCCAGATCATGATCTCGGTGCCATTGGGTTGGCCGCTCGCCGGTGCAGTGGGGCCTTGCGAAAACCAGATGTCGTAGGCTTCATCCCACTGGCCGGAACCGGCCGGGCTCACGCTCCATTGGCTAGGCGCGTTCTGTATTGCACTGACCTGCAGCGGCAGGCCGCTATTGGTTGTGCAATTGCCCCAGTGGCAGCCCTTGAAGATGGACGGGTAAGCACTGGGTGCCCCGCCGGCTTGCGTTGTGCCCGCCTGCGTCAGTTGCCACGCGCCGGTGGAGGAATTGACGCTGACACATTGCTGGCCGGTCGCTGCGGTATTCCAATAATTGGTCTGGACTTTGTATTCACCGTTTTCCACGGCATAGACTTCGTCGCCGCCGGGGTTGTCGCAGACATATTGCGCCATGCTGGCACCGCTATGGGCCAACAGCGCTATCAGTCCCAGCTTCAGCCATTGCTTGATCCTCATTTTCTTGTCTCCTTTTTTGGTGGATATCATTTTTGCTTGCCTAAAACAAGCGTATTGACCCTGCGACCGCCATGTGGTGCAGCAACGGGGGATGGCGCGGCAAGGCCAGGTCCGTTCGCGCCAGCCCCATTTAATAAGGGCCTTTGATCACGAAACCAGGAAAAAGAATAGGGTCATCTCCCCATCGGCACCCGGCCAAACTTGCTGCGAACAGGATGCGTGCGCAATTTGACGGCAGCGCCGCAACACTAATTGCGCTCTAGAAACAAGGGTAGGAGAAAGAAGGCAGAGCCTGATTGCAACGCCACGCAAGTTGGCATTTTTTTGAAGGCGCCTGATCCAGGCAACCTGTGAAACGGACTCCGCCCGGCCGCGTCAGTCGAGCAGCCGGGCGGAGTAGACATCAATGCTTGCTATTGGCCAAGGTTATTTTTTCTTGGCGCAAAACAAGCCGTAAGACGCGATGCCGACATAGCACACTACCGGAACCACCAGGGCCGTGCTCAGGCTGGCAGCGTCAGCCACGGCTCCGGTCACGACAGGAATCACCGCACCGCCGACGATGGACAGGCACAGCAAGCCCGAAGCTTGTGGAACCTGGTCGCCGAGGCCTTCAACGGCGAGCGAAAAGATGGTCGGGAACATGATCGAATTGCAGAAGCCGACGGCGAGCAGCGTCACGGCAGCAACCATGCCGAACGACATGCCCGATATGGCAGCCAGCGCCCCGGAGCCAATGGCAAAAACGCAGAGCAGCAAGCCAGGCCTGAACCGGTTTAAAAGCGCCGCGCCAAAGAACCGCCCAACCATTGCCAAACCCCAGTACACCGAAACCAGCGAACCCGCCGCTTTTGCAGTCAATCCCAACACGGATTTTTGAATCAGGTAGTTTGCCATCGCGCTGCCGATGGAGACTTCCGCACCGACGTAGAGGAAAATCGCCAGCGCACCGAAGGTCAGGCGCGAATGCGACAGCAAGCCCTTGAATCCGCCCGTCGCTTCGGCATGGTGCGACGGCGGCGCCCAGCGGCGGCAAACCCAGCAAACCACGGCAAGCACGCAAAGCGCCCCGGCAATCATCATGAAGGGAAACTGGATGGCATGCCCTTCCGATTGCCGCAATGCCGCCAGGTCGGTCGGGCTGAGCGTTGCCGGGTCCGGCGTAACCAGCGCGCCATTAAGGATGAAGGCGGCACCGAACAAGGGGCCCACCGCAGTGGCCAGCGAGTTGAACGCCTGGGCCAAAGTCAGGCGGCTGTGGGCACTCTTGGGGTCGCCAGCGAGTGTGGCCAGCGGGTTGGCTGCGACCTGCACGATGGTGACGCCGGACGCCAGAATGAACAACGCCGCCAGGAAAGCCGGGTAACTGCCATGCTGCGCTGCTGGTGTGAATGACAGGCAGCCCGCCGTCATAATGCCGAGGCCGAGCGTAACACTCTCGAAATAGCCCAGCTTGCTGACCAGGCGCGAGGCGGGAAGCGACACGATGAAGTAAGCGCCGAAGAAGCAGAATTGCGTCAGCATGACTTCCGTATATGACAAGGAAAACAATGCCTTTAGTTTCGGGATCAGGGTGTCCACCAGAACGGTGCAAAACCCGAACGCAAAGAACAAGCTCATCACCAGCATGATCACATTGCGTGATGAAGCCGGCTTTGCATTCATTTCTGCAGCCTGGGGCGTGGATGGCATCATTATTGTCTTCCTGTCTCTTCTATTTTCAATTATGTAAAAGCCGCTCGATGAACGGATGGAACGGGTGGGTTACTTCGCGTTTCCGCCGTGCGAATCCAGCGTCTGGGCTGGCACGCTCACCCGCGTGGCATGGATTTGCGTATCGCCACCGGTGTTGGAAAGATCTGCACTCTGTGCCAGCTTGATCGAATACGTGCCACCCTTGATTTGCCAGTGCTTCGATTTGTTATCGAAGGTGGCCAGAAGGCGAGGATCAATCTCGACGCTGACCTGCTTGCTTTCACCCGGCGCCAGTTCCACCTTGTCCCAGCCGCCCAGCCGCTTCGGCCCTTCCCAGTTGGCGTCACCCGACTCCACATAGACCTGGGGCACATCCTTCCCTTTGACCTTGCCGGTATTGGCGACGTTGAAATGCACGTGCAGTTTTCCATTCTTGAATTCGCTTTCGAGCTTGGAATAGGAAAACTGCGTATACGACAAACCATAGCCAAACGGGAACAACGGCTTCAATTGGCGGCGGTCGAACCATTTATACCCGACGGTCGCGCCTTCGGAATAATTGACCTGGAAGCGCTTCTCAGGCTGGTTGGGGTCGCCATCCATGACAGGGCGCGGCAATTGGCTTTCCTCGACCGGGAAGGTAACCGGCAAGTGCCCCGAAGGATTGACTTCACCGAACAGGATGCGCGCAATGGCTTCACCACCCAGCGTTCCCGGATACCAGGATTCCAGGATGGCGCCAGCCTGCTTGACCCAGGGCATCTTCACCGGCCCACCGGTTTCCAGAACTACGACGGTGGAAGGATTTGCCGCAGCCACGGCGGCAATCAAGTCGTCCTGTTTATTGGGCAGGGACAGATTCGGCGCGTCGATCGATTCGGCCAGCCACTGGGTGGCAAAGACAATGACGACGTCGGAGTCGGCTGCCAGTTTCGCTGCCGCTTTCGGGTCGCTGCCGTCGTTATAGATCACGTCTGCATGCGCCGCCAGGGTGCGGATATTGCGCAGCGGAGAAGACGGGAAATATTCGACCGGACCGGGCCAACTGGTCGGCTCGGCACCAGGCACGGCATTGCCGCCAAGGGGGTAAACCTGCGACGACCCGCCGCCCGAGATCACACCCACATCGGAGTGCGCACCGATGACGGCGATCTTGCGCAGGTCACTGCGCAAGGGCAGCAAAGCCTTGTCGTTTTTAAGCAGCACGGCTGCGTCTTCTTCGTCGGCCCGGCTGACCAGGGCATGGGCAGTAAAATCGATGGCCCCGCCTTCGCTGACGGGATGATCCATCACACCCTTGGCATACATGGTGCGCAAGATGCGTTTCACCATGTCGTCCAGGCGGCTTTGCGCAACGGCACCATTTTCCAAGGCTTCTTTCAGCGATCCCCCAAAGTAGGGGGCAGCGTCGAATTCCCAAGCCGATTCCTGGTCCAGGCCGCTGTTGGCGGCAGCAACGGTGCTATGTACGGCGCCCCAGTCTGACATGACGAAGCCCTTGTAGCCCCAATCCTTCTTCAGGACCTCATTAAGCAAATAATTGTTTTCGCAAGCGTAGGTGCCATTGAGCCGGTTATAGGAACACATCACAGAACCCGGGTCGGCCTGTTCGATCACGAACTGCATGGCCAGCAAGTCCGACATGCGCGCAGCGGTCTCGTCGATGCGGGAGTCAACGATGAATCGGCCGACTTCCTGGTCGTTCACCGCATAGTGCTTCATCGTGGAAATGATGTTGTTCGACTCAATGCCCTTGATTTGTTGCGCGACAATGGTGCCCGCCAGCAGCGGGTCTTCCCCGCCATATTCGAAATTGCGTCCGTTGCGTGGTTCGCGTTCCAGGTTGACCCCGCCGGCAAGCATGACATTGAAGCCGGAAGCGCGCGCTTCCGCACCGATCATGGCACCGCCTTCGAAGGCGATCTTCCTGTTCCAGGTAGCAGCGGTTGCCATGCCGGAGGGCAAGGAGGTGCGCTCGCGGGGATTGGCCTTGCCGCTACCTTGCGTCGCAACACCAACGCCTGCATCGGTTTCGAAAAGCGCGGGAATACCCAGGCGGGGCACGCCCTCCACCATGCCGGCCGAACTGCGTAGCGCCTGAGGATGTTTTTTCAAGCCTTTTTCCTGGAGGTCTGATCCGAAATAGCCAAACACCAGCTTCAGTTTTTCGTCCTGCGTCAATTGGCCCAGCAGCAATTCGGCACGGCGATCGACACTCAGCGACGGATTGTTCCACTCGCCGGTTTGAACATTCGGTTTGTCTCCTTCAGCCAGGGCGGGCGCGCTGAGCGCGACGCAGGCTGATGTGCATGCCGTTGCCAGCGCAATTATTTTTTTGTTGAGCATGTCGGTATAGTTAAAAAGGGTTGATTGAAAAATGTTGTGCGGCATTCGCTTGGCCTGTGGATTCGGTCAAAGCCGGCTTCCACGACCTCGAAGAAACTGCTCAGGAAGGTCCAACCATGGCGTTTCATGATGCTTTTTCCTGGTTCTGTCGCACCGCAAAAAAAATAAATTCGGCTTCGGCGGGCGTACGGTGATTGCAAATTGGAAACGTTACCAAAAATGGCTTAGAAACGTTCCCAAATTTGCGCTTGTGGATACTATCGAGCATATCTTGTGAATGTCAATGGGAAATGTTGAAGCTCGTATCCTGAGTATTCAATCCGTGCACAAATACATCAAAACGAAACGGCGGCACTGTTAGTAGCAAGATTGGCCGGGCACAAACCAGCAGAAATATTTATGCTCTGCCTTGGTATAGCGATCACCCAAACGACATGAAGATCGTATTTCGGGGTTAAGCCAAATCTGCATGGTTCCGCTCAGCTGGAGCACGGCAAATCCGACGGCCTCACAAGCGGCGGAGTTGCATCATGCAGATGAAATAAAGTGTTCAACATAAAACGAGGGCAACAGAAAATGATGCATAAGCAGTTCCTGAAATTGGATTCGGCGGGCTTGGCCAGCCCGTTGATGCAATGCAAAACCGGTTACGGCGTCAAGAACGTCCATGCTGTTTCGCAGCAATTCCACTGGCATTTCGAGAAACTCTCCGCATTTCGCAACATGTAAGTTGACACCCGGACGGATTGCTCGTTAGAATTGGGCTTACCCATATGGAAACGTTTCCACTATTGTGCATGAAAACCTTTCCAATTGTAAAGCTCCAGGGCAGGCAATTTCGTTCTTAAGCAGTACTTCGAAGTCGTAGTATCCGATTCATAAAAAGAGGGAGACAATCAGATGTCGCATCAATCCAGAGTAAAGCAGCTCCACCCCAAGACCAGCCGGAAAATGATTTGCCTGGCCGTTGCCAGCGCCTGCGCAACATTAACCGGGCAAGCCTACGCCCAACAGGCTGCCACCCAGTCAACCACGCCGATCGACCCGGAAGTCCAGGCCATCGTCGTGACCGGCCTGCGCGCCGGCATGCAATCGACCCTGAACCTGAAACGTGATTCGGACGGGATTGTCGACGGCGTCGTTGCCGAAGACATGGGCAAGTTCCCCGACACCAACCTGGCCGAATCGCTGCAGCGTATCAGCGGCGTATCCATCGACCGCTCCAATGGCGAAGGACAAACCGTGACCGTGCGTGGTCTCGGCCCTGACTTCAACATGGTGCTGTTGAATGGCCGCCAGATGCCGACCACCAACCTGGGTGACCGGGGCGGCCGCGCATTCGACTTTTCCAATCTGTCGCCGGACGTGATTTCCCAGTTGCAGGTCTACAAGACCGGCCGCGTGGAAGACTCCGCCGGCGGCATCGGCGCCACCATCAACGTCATCACGGCACGTCCGTTTGACAGCCCCGGCTTCCACGCCAGCTTCGGCATCAAGGGTATCGACGACAAGTCGGGACAGAATGTGCCGTCGCAAATGGAATTCGGCAAGGTCACGCCTGAACTTTCCGGCATCATCAGCGACACCAGTGCCGACGGCCGTTTCGGTGTCCTGTTCGCACTGGACTACCAGAAGCGCGATTCGGGTTCCGCCACCGCCGGCGCAACCAACGGCTTCCAGGGCCCGTTCCCGGCATCGAACGCCACCAGCACCACCGACGGCCATGCGCTGGGCACCACCACCAACGGTCCGGCACCGGGTTCCATCTATGTGATACCGCAAGACTTCGCCTACGGTACCAACAGCCTGCAGAATACGCGCCTGAATGACCAGTTGGTGTTCCAGTTCAAGCCCAACAAGGACTGGATTTCGACCCTGGACTTCACCTACGCCGAGCACAAGATCCATACGCTGCACAGCGAAGTCAGCGCCTGGTTCAGTGCATCGCCGACCTCGGTCAGCACCTGGCCCAGCGGCTCCGTCGTGTCGCCCCTGTCCTACACGGAAAACTACAACAGCCCGCAGGACGTCTCTTCGGCTGACGGCGACTACGCAACGAAGACGAAAAACGAATCGCTGGGTTTCAACACGGTGTGGAAATATTCGCCGACCTTGAAATTCACGTTTGACGCGCACCATTCGACAGCAGAATCCGGCGCCGACAGCCCATGGGGCAGCGGCAACGACATGTCGAACGCCAGCTTCAGCCGCACCACGTCGACGGTCACGTTCGGTTCCACCCTGCCCATCCTGTCGATGCCGGTCAATCTGGCCGCAGCACCGATGCAAGCCACCGGTTCATGGTTCCAGAATGCATGGCAAAAGGCGACGGTTGACCAGGTTCAGGCCTCCGGCAAGTGGCAGGTATCGGCATCGTCCAACCTGAACTTCGGTATCGGCCAGGCAGACAATACGAACCACAATACGTTCTCGCAAGTCCAGAACAACAACTGCTGGGGTGATTGTACCTTGCCGGCCGGTTCGTTCCCGGCCAGCCTGTACACGGCCTACAACTTGCCAAGCTACTTCTCGAATGTTCCGGGCCACAACAATCCGAACCTGTTCCCGTATTTCTACGTGCCGAACTTCGGCGCCCTGCGTGCCCAGACTGCGGCCGTCATGGCAGCAACCGGCAACATTAGTGCCGGCGGCGGCTACCTGCCGAGCAATACGCCGACGTCGGATAGCCAGATCCGGGAAAACACCAGTTCGGCCTTTGCTTCCTATAGCACCGATTGGGATACATCCATTCCGTTCCATTCGAATTTCGGCCTCCGTTTCGAACACACGGACGTGACAGCAACGGCCTTGTCCCAACCGGCTACCGGCGTGACCTGGGTTTCGCAAAACGAACTGCCGCTCACCCTGGGCGGACAGTCGTTCATGTCGACCAAGGCGTCCTACAGCAAGGTTTTGCCGGACATCAACCTCGTTCTGGAACCACGTGACGACATCAAGATTCGCGCCAGTGCGGGCGAAACCATCGGTCGTGCACGCTATGACCAGATGCAAGGCAGCCTGTCGCTCGGTGCAACAGCCAACACCTACTACGGCAGCGCCAGCGTAGGTAACCCGGCCCTGGTTCCGGTGACGTCGAAGAATCTGGATTTGTCGTTCGAGTGGTACTACGACAAGCAAAGCCTGATCTCGCTCGGCTTCTTCCGCAAGATCCTGGATAACTACGCCGGCCAGGCAGTGGTCAGCCAGTCCCTGGACAACCTGCATACACCGGTCGGCGGCGCCTACTACAATGCAGCGCTGGCACACGGCTGCGGCGTGGCAGACACCAACTGTATCCGTAACTACATCCTGACCAACTACAACGGCCAGCCTGGCGTCACGGCAACGGGCCCGGCCAATAGCGCAGGCATTGTGCCGGGTACCATCGCCGGCTTGTCTTCCGACCCGTTGTTGATGTTCAACACCGACACCTATGTCAATGAACAGTCTGCCAATTTGAGTGGTATGGAACTCAATGTGCAGCATATGTTCGGTGACAGCGGCTTCGGCGTGATGGCGAACTACACCTACGTCCATTCCCCGTTGAAGTACAACAACAACAACCTGGACGTTTCCACGCAGTTCGCGATCGTCGGCTTGAGCGACTCGGCCAACCTGGTTGGTATCTATGAAAACAACAACTGGGCAGTCCGTCTGGCCTACAACTGGCGCGACAAGTTCCTGGCTTCGACAACGCAGCCAGGCGGCACCAACGGTCCTGTTTATACCGATGCTTACGGTCAGTTCGATGCCAGCGTTACGTATAACTTCGACAAGCACCTGAGCTTCCAGTTCGAAGCCGTCAACCTGACCAACGCCATCCAGAAACAGGTCGGCCGTACCGATCAGGAAGTGGAAAACGTTGTGCAGACCGGCCCGCGTTATCTCTTGGGCGCACGCTACAAGTTCTGATTCAGCAAGGACGACAAGCGGAAATGGCTGGCACGGTGCAAACCGTGGCCAGCCGGTAAAACCGGCCGTTGGCAGTTGCAACGGCCGGTTTCACATTCCCGATACCGGGCAGCCGACGTTAGAGATGGATTTCCTGGAACATTTCTTTACGGCAGGCCCGGATATCGGTGATAAGCTTCCATGGCGTCCAGGAGGACTCCTGCCCTGCATTGCACGGCCCTGCCATGGCAAGTTGCCCCTAACAAAACGGTGAACCACGATGCCCCATGCTGTCTTGCTCAACAACGTCCAACACAAGGACTTGCGTATCATTACCCGGCGCGGCGCCGAATACGGCGACGACGTCAGTATTGCTGTCACCTTCCCATCTGAATTCATCCAGATCCAGGCCCATTACCCCATCGTCTTTCGCAAGAACCAGGACGGCCCCGGTTTCGACGCCCTTGCCCTTCTGGGTCTCGCCCCGGGAGAAAACCTGTTCCTCGACGCGGATGGCTGGAATGCCGGCTACGTGCCGCTGGTCCTGCAGCGCCAACCCTTCCTGATCGGCGGCTCCGGTGACGAACTGACCGTCCACGTCCACATCGATAGCCCACGCATCAGCAACCAAGCGGGCGAAGGTGAAGCCCTGTTCCTGGAGCATGGCAGCCCGACGCCATATCTGGAACGGATGAATTCCATCCTGTTCGCGATCCATCAGGGTCTGCAAGACATGACGACATTCGTCGCCAAGCTGCAGGAATTCGACCTGCTCGAACCCTTCACCGTCGAGATTGAATTGAACGATGGTTCAAAGAGCCGGCTCGATGGTTTTTTCACGATCAAGGAAAAGGCCCTCAACGCCCTGGGTGCCGATGCGCTCAACACGCTGCACCGCGCCGGTTACCTGCAAGCCATCTACATGGTGCTCGCTTCGATGGGTAAATTCCGCGACCTGATCGACAGAAAGAACCGCAAGCATGCAGGGCGTAGATAAACTGGCGACCTCTCCGGCCGCAATTCCGGGTGCCAAGCCGATACCCGAAATCGATTGTGCCGGACCGCAGCATCTCACCGAAGAATTACTCACGTCGACGACGCCGATTATTTTGAGGGGGGTGGTGGCGGCGTGGCCTGTGGTGCAAGCTGCCTTGACGTCGCAGCAGGCGGCCGATGCGTATCTGCGCCGCTTCTATCACGATGCCACCATGACCGCCATGTATGGCATGCCGGATATCGAAGGACGCTTTTTTTACAATGCGGACCTGAGCGGCTTCAACTACGCTTCCTCGCGCGTCAAGCTCGATGTGGTGCTCGACGCCTTGCGCGACCATGCGTCGGACGCCAGGCCGCCTGCGATCTATGTCGGGTCCAGTTCCATCGACAATTACCTGCCGGGTTTTCGCGGCGAGAACAAGCTTGATGTCCTGGATGCGCGCGAGCCCCTGGTCAACATCTGGATCGGCAACCGGGCGCGCATTCCTGCACATTTCGACTTGCCCGACAACCTCGCCTGCATTGCAGCCGGACGGCGCCGTTTCACGCTCTTCCCGCCGGATCAGTTACACAATCTGTATATCGGCCCAATCGATCTGACTCCGGCGGGCCAGGCAATCAGCCTGGTCGATTTTGCCAAGCCGGATCTCGAGAAGTACCCCAGATTCGCCAGCGCAATGGCGCATGCATGCGTCGCCGACTTGCAGGCCGGCGACGCGTTGTTCATTCCCAGCATGTGGTGGCACCATGTGGAAGCGCTCGACAGCTTCAACCTGCTGGTCAATTACTGGTGGCGCCAGTCACCTTCCTACATGGACACGCCATGGAACACGCTCATGCATGCCTTGTTGAGCATGCGCGACCTGCCGACTGCACAACGCCGGGCATGGCAGGAACTGTTCCGTCACTACGTGTTTGACAGTGACGGCGACGAAGTCAAACACATACCGCAGCAGGCGCAGGGCATGCTGGGTCCGTTCAACAACGACACGGCCCGCACCTTGCGTGCCACCCTGCTCAATAAAATGAAAAGATAATTGGAGACTGATCATGCAAGCATCTTCCCGGGCTGAAGGACAGCGCAAACCGATCCGCCGCGTCATCATTGCCGGCGGTGGCACGGCAGGCTGGAGCGCTGCCGCCGCCATTTCCAAGATTCTGGGCAAGATACTGGACATTACCCTGGTCGAATCCGATGAAATTTCCACTGTCGGCGTCGGCGAAGCAACCATTCCAGCGATGCTGGCATTCCACAATCTGCTGGAAATCAACGAAGCGGAATTCATGGCCGCCACCCAGGCCACGTTCAAGCTCGGCATCAGTTTTGAAAACTGGCGCAATGTCGACGAGCACTATTTTCACTCGTTCGGCCACACCGGCAGAGACCACTGGACGGCCGGCTTCCAGCATTTCTGGCACAAGGGTGTGGAGCGCAAACTGGCAGCGGATTTTGGCGAATATTGCCTGGAGGTGAAAGCAGGTTTGGCCGGGCGCTTCGCCCATCTGCCCAACAACGGCTTGAACTATGCCTATCACTTGAATGCCGGCCTGTATGCGAAGTACCTGCGCAAGATGAGCGAGGGCTTCGGTGTCAAACGCATGGAAGGCAAGATCGCCAGCGTCCAGACCGATCCGGCCAGCGGCGACATCACTTCGCTCACGCTGGATTCCGGCACCAGGCTGGACGGCGACCTTTTCATCGATTGCACCGGTTTCCGCGCCCTGCTGATCGGCGACGCGATGAAGGTGAAGTTCGAGGACTGGTCGCACTGGCTGTTCTGCGACGGCGCGTTTGCCGTGCAAACCGAAGCGGTGCGCGAGCCGCATCCCTACACGCGCGCCATCGCGCATGGCGCCGGATGGCAATGGCGCATTGCCTTGCAACACCGCCTGGGCAATGGCCTGGTCTTTTCCAGCCGTTACATGAGCGATGACCAGGCCCGGGACACGCTGATGTCCAGCGTCGAGGGCAAGCCTTTGATGGAACCGCGGCTGATCCGCTATAAACCAGGCCAGCGTGAAGCAACATGGAAAGGCAACTGCGTCGCTTTCGGCCTGTCGAGCGGGTTTCTCGAGCCGATCGAATCGACCAGCATCTACCTGATCCAGCGCAATATTCTGCGTCTGATGCAGATGTTCCCGACCAACGGTATCCGCCAGTCCGACCTCGATGAATACAACAAGCAATGCTCCTATGAGACGGAGCATATCCGCGACTTCATCATCCTCCATTATCACGTGACAAACCGCCGCGACACCGAATTCTGGCGCGACGCCAGCAGCATGACCATCCCCGATTCACTGCAACACCGTATCGACCTGTTCCGCGAAACCGGCCGGGTGTTCCGTGTACCCAATGAATTGTTCGCCGAGAATTCGTGGATACAGGTGATGCTGGGACAAGGGATCATGCCGGAGCAGCATCATCAAACCGCCGACTTGATGGGGGATGCCGAACTCCATGACTTCCTCAGCGCCATTCGCATGACGGTGGACAAGAACTTCAAGCAATTGCCGTCGCATCAGAGTTACCTGCAACACTATTGCGCGGCACCGCGGTAATCGTCAGGGTAAGCATCTTGAACCTGTTCAATCCGGACCCCAGGCTGCAACTCGTGCCACTTGCAGGCCACACGCCAGTCGTGGTGGTTGATAACTTTGTACGTGACCCGCAAGCCCTGGTGGACTACGCCATCGCGCAAGGCGGCAAGTTTGCCAACGCGCCGAAAAATGCCTTCCCCGGCATGGAATTGCGCATGCCCGAGGAATTTTCGGCGCGGCTCAATGAATTTTTCATTGAATACGTCAAGAAGCCGCTAGGCGTGCGGCGCTCGATCAGCATGTATAGCCGCCTCTCGATGATCACGCTGCAGCCGCACGAACTGGCACCGAACCAGCGCGTCTGCCACCGGGACCATCTTCCCGATTACGCGCAGAACAGTTTTTCCGCTTCCGTGCTGTATCTCTTCAAGAACCCTGCCATGGGCGGCACCAGCTTCTATGCGCCCAAATCCGCGCGCGCGCAAAGCATCACTGAAGCGCATGATGCACCACCGGGTTACATGACGCAGTCCAATGATGATTTCGAATTGATCGGCACCGTCCCCGCTGCCTGGAACCGTGTCATTTTTTACGATGGCTGCATTTTCCATTCGGGGCATGTCACCGCGCCGGAATTGCTCAGTTCAAACCCTGCCCAGGGCAGGTTGACGATCAATGGATTTTTCACCGGGCGAAAAGCAGCGACATGAACTGAAGAGATTGCCGGCGATGGCATGGTGCGATCCGCGCCCGCGGCTGCTCAGGTTCAAAGATCAGTCTGCAACTCAAGCGGCAGGCACAATTCGCAATTCTGCCGGCTATCGACGGGCGTGGGCATGTCGACGTCGTAACGCTCAAAGGCAGGAAGCGCGGCCACCTTGTATCTGCCGAGTGTTGCGACATATTTCAATAGATAGTGCCAGGCCTCGTTGCTTTGCTGGGCATGCCCGTCAAAGCGCAACACGGCGTGCGCGCCCCCGGCGATGGTTTTTGTCAAAATGCGCTGTGGCGGCATGAATGAAGCCGGTAAGGCAACGCAAACGTCGTAGCGGCATTTTTCAGGCGGCGTAAATGTCGGGTCATCCAGCCCCATGCCAAAGCGCACGACGTTTTTCAGTCCGCTTTTTTCCATCCAGGCAGCCGTCCTGCCCCAATGCGCAATGGCGGTCTTGCCATAGGGGCCGACATGGCGCGTATACGCGACACGGGTTGGCGGCAGCTGCACTATCCGCACCGGCCAAGCTGGCCCGGCGTCGTCGTTTGCGGGCACGACCTCCGATGGCGCCACGGACAACCGCCGGCGCCGCCAGGTCAAAGGCGTTGCGCCGAAGTATTGGCGGAAGGCGCGCGAAAATCCGTCAGCGGTGTCGAAACCGCATTCGCTGGCAATGGTGGTGATGGTATCGGACGAATACAGCAATTGCGAAGCGCCGGCTTCGAGGCGCCGCCGCCGTACATAGGCATGCGGCGCTTCTCCGCTCCAGGTGTGGAACAGGCGCAAAAAATGATAGCGGGAAAAATGTGCCCGCTCGGCAAGCGCTTCCAGGCTGAGATCGTCACTCAAATTTGCCTCGATGAAATCAAAGACCTTATTGAGGCGAAATTCGACCTGTGCATAGGGGCTTAATGGCCTACTCATCGTTTCTCCATTCGACGGGCAATGCAGTTTTCAATGATCCATATCGGGAATGCCCGCATGCTTTTTCCACGGCCAGAAGCAAAGTGGCCAAGCCTTGCGAGCGGGTTTTCAATTCGGCTATCGTGAAATCGTTTTCAAGAGTGGGCGACAAAATATCGCGAAGGGCCTTCGAAGCTGACCCAGGATTACGGGCAGTGGGGAACGGTGACAGGGATCCCGGCACCGCGCGTGTGGATTCATGCGCGGCAATAGCCAAAGCAGCGCCAGCAAGACGGCCGACCAAGGCAAAAGCGTTTGTTGCCGAACCGATAGTCCGTGCAGTCCTATCGGCTGCGGCACGGCGCATCCAGGTTTTTCTCATTTGAAACTGTCTCCTGCTCCGATATGCAGCCATATGCCAGGTGGCAATTGGGTTTGGCGCTATCAGATTTTGTTTTTGAAAAGATTTCGTCGCCTTGAAATCGTTTTCATGCAATGTCGACTCAATGTAACCCATCAAAAAGCACGGCGTCAAGCCCCCTCACCGTTTTGATTTTTGCAATTTTGCCTCTTCGCCCTGCGCTTGTTTCGCTCGTCTGGCCTTGAAGAATGGGCAAAATAGTCCGGACGAGAGGCGATGAGCCAGCATGGTCGCGCCAAGGTTGACTGTTGCGCCGTTACATCAGAGCATGAGGGAAAATTCAGATCAAACGCACCAGCGTGACGCAAAACAGGTGCTGAAGGCATCTTTCGCAAGCAGGCCGGCGGTCCGAGGCGGAGTCGCTGCAAAATTGTCACTATAATCACGGGCGACGATGCACGCCCCTGGCGTCAAAGGCGTCGTCGAGTTCAAGGATGGGTAACGCCCGCCTGGATTCGTCCGTGTGTATACCCGAGATCAGTAACAGCCCCATGCAACCGAACAATTCCACCACGAACGCGTCCCCCTGGTTTTTGAGCCGGCCCGGCATGCAGCATCACCTGCGCCTTTACTGTTTTTGCTATGCGGGTGGCAATGCGCTCAGCTACATACCCTGGCAATCATCGATTGATCCCGCCATCGAGATTTGCGCGATCCAATTGCCGGGCCGGGGTGCCCGCATAGCGGAAACCCCGGTCACTTCGATGCCGGCCCTGGTCGAGTCCATCTCACATGCAATCGAGCGGCAGCGAGATATGCCCTTTGCCTTCTTCGGCCATAGCCTGGGTGCGCTACTGGCGTTTGAACTGGTGCGTTATCGCAAGCGGCTCGGCTTGCCCATGCCGTTACATCTATTCGTTTCCGGATGCGACGCACCGCAATTTCGCGATCCCCCCAAGGGTTTGCACAAATTTTCCGACGACGCCTTGATCGATGCCTTGAAGGAATACAACGGCACGCCACCGGAAATCCTGGCGCACCGCGAGTTGATGGAACTGGTACTGCCAACCGTGCGCGCGGATTTCAGCCTGGCGGAGAACTACCAGTACGACGGAGGTTTGCTCCTTGATACGCTCATGACGGTAATGGCCGGGACCGCGGACGACCGCAGTTCATTGGAACAGGTCGAGGGCTGGGCAAAGGAAACCGCGGCCAACTGCGACATCCAATGGTTCGAGGGTGACCATTTCTTTATCAATCCCCAAAAGGAAGCTGTCATCAACTGTATCAATGAGGCATTGCGGCCTTCGCTCGCCAATCTCGCTGCGGCCTGAAGCTGGCATGCGCCCGGCTTTCCTCTTGCAGGGAAAGCCGGGGCCACAAGTCGTCCCGGCACCAGGCTAGAACTTGAACACGGCTCCCGCATTGATGAACCGGCCGATTGCACCGGGCGCGGCAAATGCCAGGTCATACGGACGGCCGCTGCCATAGGTGTTGACGTCAACCGGCGGTGCCTGGTTGAACAGGTTCGACACCGAAGCATGCAAGGTCCATTGCTTGCCCAGCTTGTATTGCACCGACAAATCGGTTTCAAGGAATGAGCCCACCTGGCAGAATTTCTGCGGCGTATTCCCGGCCGGGAACCAGCCGCCCACTTCACCGCTTTGCGCGCAGGTGTCGATGCCGATGGTCTGGTCCAGCGTGTTGAAGCCCGATGTCCAGTGCAGTGTCGTCGCAATCTGCAACAGTCCCTGGTCCCAGGTGGCGGTGAATTGCGCGCGGTCCTTGGGGTTGCCCGAATCGTCGTTGGGGCCGCCCGGACCGTGCGTGCCGGCCAATTCGTAAGATGTGCCACCATAAGTCATGACATAACTGAACGCATGGCTCCATTGCAGGTCAGTGGTCAACTTGCCGTAGGCACCGAGATCGAAGCGATAGCGGGTATCCAGTTCCAGGCCCTTGGTCTGGGTCTGGTTGGAATTGATGTCATAACCCGGGTAGTACAGGATAGGACCAACGGTCGGGGTGCAGGTATAGGAGCCGCCATTGCCATCGGCGCACAGGGTTTGCACAGGCGCGCCGCGTACGGGCGCCACGCCGCTCGAGGCGCCGGACGGGCCGCCGACGATCTGGTCCTTGATGGTGATGGAATACAGGTCGATTGCAGTGCTCCAACCCTTGATGGGTTCGAGAATCATGCCTAGCGTTTCAGACGTGGACTTTTCCGGGCCGACCTTGGGATTGGCTTCGGCGAGGGTGTAGAGCGATTCATTACAGGCTGAAATGACACTGCCTTTGGCGAGGTTGCCCGTTGCCGGCAGCCCGCCAGGGCAAAGCACCGGGTCATGCCCGCTGCCCACGCCGCCGATGGTGGCCGAGTCACCGTTCTCCGACGCTGCCGGCGCGCGGAAGCCCTTGGAGACCGTGCCGCGGATGGCGAACACACTGTTGGGCGTGTACTTGAAGGCGAGCTTGGGCGTGGCGGCATTGCCGGTGTCGCTGATGTGGTCGTAACGCACGGCGCCGTCGATTTCCAGCGTCTTCAGCACGGGCGCCAGGAATTCGGCATAGGCGGCCACGTCGGTTTGCGAGCCCATCACGTAAGAGCTGCTGCAACCGAAACTGCCATTGCCGCACCAGGACAAGCCGGGGGAATACATGTCGCGATGGATATACTCGCCACCGGTACTGAAGATGAAGTCGCCGCCAGGCAATTCGGCGAGCGTGCGCGACGCATGCAATTCACCGAAATCAAGTTCCGAGGTATTGAATGCCGTAGCGTTGGAGAAGATGGCTGCCATGTCGGCGGCAGAGATCGGACCGGTCAACGAAAGCGGATTGCTGGTGCGGTTCAGTGCGGCATACAGCGCCGGCACGTTTTCATTGGCGATCTGGTTTTCCGTCAGATTGACCTTGGTATAGCCGACCGATGCGTCGATATCCCAGCCGACCAGCGTGCCGGTGAGGTCGGCAACCACGCGATAGGTTTTCGAGTCGGTGGTCAAATCACGCTCCGGCGCGCCAAGGATGGGGCCACTGACCTTGGCAGCGACGCCGAACGGGTTGCCCGGATAGCTCGCCGGTACGGTGATCGATGGAATCGCCGCGCCAATGAGATGAGGCAAGACGTTGGACGAGAAGGCAATCGGCTGGTTGAATGAACCCGGCACGTTGTTCAGCCCCTGGGGCAGGTCGTCCTTGCCTTCGAACATTGAAGCCTTGAAGTCGAGTTGCCAGTCGCCGCCCAATTTCTTGGTGACACTGCCCAGCACGTTGATGTTCTCGGTCCTGGTCTGGATCACGGAAGTCGGGTTGACATAGGCGCAGCCGCCTGACGAAAGTTGCCCCAGGCTGCTACACGGCGTGCCGGGGAAGAACGAAAATGCCGCCGGGTTCGGTGCCCCGTTGGGCAGCGTGGGCGACACGTTCGGGTTGCGCAGGTAGGGTGCGAGCGTGCTCGGCGTGGGGTTGCTCTTGGTGATCACGCCCGCCGTATTGTTGACCCCGCCATAGGGCGCCCAGTTCATGTTTTGCCACAGGCCATCGCCCTGGCGTTGGGAAAAATAGATCGGGTCCTGATGGCGGTATTCCAGCGTCAGATAGGCGTTATAACCATCTACTTCGAGCTTGCCTGCGCCGTGGGTCACGGAAGCATGCGTCGTGGTGCCGCCACCTTCGGTCGCCTTGCCTGCTTCGGCGGAGACGGTCGTGCCGGTAAAATTCTTTTTCAGGATAATGTTGACCACCCCGGCCATGGCGTCGGAACCGTAGACAGCCGATGCGCCATCCTTGAGGATTTCAATCCGTTCGATGGCGTCGAATGGAATGTTGGAAATATCGACGAAGGAGCGCGAACCATCATCGGGCAGCGCATAGGGTGCCATGCGGTGCCCATCGATCAGGGTCAGCGTGGCATTGTCATTCAAACCGTGCAGCGAAATGCCGGCACCACCGGCTGCGAATCCGCCGGTGAAGTTTTGCGTCAGTGTGCCGGCGCCGTTGGAGGTAATGTGCTGCAGCACGTCATTGACCGAGGTGTAGCCGGAATTCTTCAAATCCTGTGCGGTCAAAACCTGGACCGGGTCGGGTGTTTCCGCATCGACGCGCCGGATACTGGAGCCGGTAATTTCGACACGCTGCGCCTTGGCATCCTGCGCGTCGCCGGAAGCCTGCTGCGCGGCGGCGGGTGCAGCGGTCAGCACCGTCAAGGCGCCGGTTGCTATGACTTGCGCAATCGCAAGCGGCAATATTCTCACTTTGTACATGTAATCCTCCTTTTGGATTGTGTTTGGGCGATCATCTGTTTGTACGTCTACCTCTTGTTAGTCATCGCTTCATCGTTGGACGAAATGACGACCGTGAAAAAAACCTGCTTATCGTCACCGATTGGTGTCTCACGCCAATCCGGCACCGCCATCGCAGTTGACCAAAGCTGGCCTTGGGCAAAAAAAAGACAAAAAGGGGCCCGCCGTGCCACGTTCGGTGGCACGTCCTGCTCCAAGCTCACATCACTTGCAGCGGTCTATTTTTCGATTTGCCCCTTTTAGAGCCTGTTTACGATCTGTAGCGAGCGGCGCGCAGTAAGATCGTGAACAGGTTCTCAGGAGCGCGGGGGGAAAGACGGCGGTGCGTCGCTCCGCTTGCTCCCCCAGTGCGTATCCGGAGTCTGCGATACGCTTTCCTGCAAAATGCCACCATGCAGGGCCAGAGATTCCGGCAAGTATGGCGCGCCATAGGGCTTGCCATTCACAGCCAGAGCCTTGATGTAGCGAGCATCAGCGCTGTCGCGCTTGACCGAGATCGCCAGGTCACCACCAGGACGATGCACATCGACTTGCGAAAACAGCGGCGTCGACAGCAACAGCTCGGCCCGCCCCGGAATGCCGGGGTACAAGCCGATGGCAGACCAGACATACCAGGACGACATTTCACCTAGATCGTCATTGCCAGGTATGCCTTCGGGCGCATTGGTCCACAGCTTGTCGAGCACTTCGCGTATCGTTTCCTGCGTGCGCCAGGGCTGGCCGGTGAAGTCGTAAAGCCAGGGCGAACCGATGGAAGGTTCGTTGTCGAGCTCCGAATGCAGGCCGCCCGCTTTGGTCACTGCCCAGTTGCCGTCGGCGTGATGGAAGAAGGCATCGAGGCGGCGGTTCATCCTGTCGTTGCCGCCCAGGGCGTCAGACAGGCCATGCACGTTGAACGGGATCATCCACAAGTATTGCGCGGCACTGCCCTCGACGAAGTTATCCTGGTCTGCCGGATCAAGCGGCACCCAGCTGCCATCGACATTACGGTCTTGTATGTAGCCGCCTTCCGGCGTTGCGTGTGGATTGAACACATTGCGCCAATAGTCGGCGCGCTTGAGGAAGGCCGCTTCCGTTTGCTTGTCGCCCAGGCGGGCGGCGAGAGCGGCCACACCAAAGTCGGCCGTCACGCTTTCCAGCGTTTCAGTAGCGCCATGCCAGGAATTGGTATTGGCCGGAATGTAATGCAGCTTGAGCCATTGGTCGAGCGCGGGGCGCTGGCCGACACAGGCGATGCCGCAACCGGCGCTGCTGATGTCGTGCGCGGTCGGCACCGTGGCGGCCTGCACCAGGGACGCGAGCGCCGCATGCGCATCGAAACGGGTGCCGCCAAAGGCGTATATGTCGGCCATGGCCGGCGCCGCGGGGTCGCCATTCATGACGTGGGTGCCGCCGGCGTTGTGTGTCCAGCGGTCCCACTCCCCGCCATTCTGCTTGGCCTGGTTGAACAGGGATTGCGCGATGTCGCTGCCGATATCCGGGTCAAGCCAGGTCACGAGCTGCAACTGCGAGCGGTAGATATCCCAACCACTGAAGTTCGCATATTGGGACTTTTGTCCGGCATCGATATTGTGCACCTTCGTGTCGAAGCCGTAATACTGGCCGTTGACGTCGCTATACACATTCGGGTGCAGCAGCGAATGATAGAGCGCGGTGTAGAACGTGGCCAACTGGTCCGGCGTGCCGCCCTTGACCTGGATGCGGCCAAGCGCACCGTCCCACGCGGCAGCCGCCGCACGGGCCACCTCGTCCACGTCGGCACGCGCATTTTCTGCGCGCAGATTGGCGCGGGCATTCTCAAGGCTGACATAGGAGATACCGACCCGCACGTTGACCGTCTTGGCCGCCTTGGCCGTATTGAAGCTCACGTAAGCGCCCGAGCCATGTCCCGGGTCCGGAATGCCCTGCGGGCCATAGCCCATACCACCCGTGCTGCTGTCGGCGCCGGCATGAACCGAGCCGTCCTGCCAGGTACCGTGGGAAGCAAAGGGCTGATCGAATTCCGCAACGAAATAAAGCGTGTAATAGCTGTGCTTGAGATCATCGGTCAAGTAGCCGCAGAAGTTGCCGCTAGTGACGGAGCCGGTGACCGCATGCGCAGCGCTATCGACGGTCACTTGTGCATCGCTGCTGCCCACTTCCGAATCCGAAGTACGGATCAGCATGCTGGCAGGCTGGCCGGCGGGATAGGTGAAGCGGGCGGCGCCGGTGCGCGTGGTGGCGCTCAATTCGACGTTCACGCCATTGTCGAGCAGGACGCGATAGTAGCCGGCGCGCGCCGTCTCGTTATCATGGCTATAGGTGCTGGCGTAGGCACTGTCCTTGTCGTCCGCCGACGGTGAAGTCGATACCTCGCCCGCAAGCGGCATGAAGGGAATGTCGCCGCTGGCGCCGCGGCAACCGGTCCCGGAGAGGTGGGTCAGGCTGAAGCCGCGGATTTTCCTGGCATCGTATTCGTAGCCGCCTGCGGTTGCCGTCTTGGTGTGGTCGCCGCGCGTGGCTTCCGGGCTCCATTGCACCATGCCGAAGGGCACGACGGCACCAGGGAAGGTATTGCCGCCGATGCGGCTGCCGATCAGGGGATTGACGTGGGCGCTGGCGTTCTTTCCGGTGTCGATGGATGCAGCGCCTGCAGCGCCCTGCTCTTTCCAGGTGGCGCGCAGCGGATGGGCTTCGGTATTGATGACAATGTGGTCGAAGTCTATCGTCCTGGCCGGGGCAAAGGTCAGGTAGAAGTATTTGAAGGTTTCCGCGAACACAAAGCTTTCCATGGAATCGCGCTGCGTTTTCTTCGTCACGTCCGATAGCGCCGCATAGCCGCCTGCGGTACGGCAGAAGCGGACAAAGTCGTCGAACATGGTGCGCCCTGCCGCACGGTATAGCGGCTTGTCGGTGAAATGCCAGAGGTAGTAGTTCGATTCGACGATCTCGGGCCGCAATTGATAGCCGTCTTCGCGAATCTTCATGGTACGGTAGTCGATCACCTCCGGTTCGATGCCGGTCAGGTTCCACATCTTCATGCCGGAAGCCTGCAGGCGTTCGGCGCGGCCGATGTCGCCCGAGGAGGCCAGCACAGCCGGGAAGAATGCATCGAGCGCGCCATAATCGCTATCGGTACGCTTGCCGGTGTTCATGTCGGCGTGGCCATACCAGAGGTTGCCGTCGACTTCGTCGGAAAGGTAACGGTTGATGGCACCGATGCTTTCCTTCCACATGGCCAGGCAATCGCGGTCGCCGAACAGTTTCCAGCATTTCCACAGATATTCGTAATAGGAATCCGTGCCGCTGGCGACGCTCGCATCGGTCGTGATCCATTGCCCGGTTTCGACGTTGATGCTGTCACCCACCAGCCCGATCTTGGAACGGCGCTTGAAGGTTTCCACCAGTGCGCGCTTGGCCTTTTCGTAATACACCGGCTTGCCCGTCAATTTGCTCAGGGTGCCGAATTCCAGCAACAGGGACCCGGTCTCGGCGGGATTGCTTTCGACGCCCTTGACCTTGCCGGTACGCAGATTCACATTGACGTAAGGCAGCCCGGTGGGCGAGTCGAACACGGGAAGAAGGCGCTGGCCGAGATCATCGGCCAGGTTGAGCAGCCGCTTGTCTCCCGTCAGCTGGTAGCCGGAGAGCAAGCCGCCGAGCAAGCGGATTGTGATTTCAAAATTCTTGACATAGATGTCCTTGTCGAAGGACAGTTTGGTCGCGATCAGTTCGCGGTCCTTGTCGGCTTCGTCCTTCAAGCCCATGATGACGAGCGTGTCGAGGCTGTCGACGGGCGTCATCAGCAGCGATTGCCCGTACCAGTCATGCGGCTGGTGCGTAAGCGGCTTCAGCGCATCATGGCCCCAGGCATCCCGCTCGTAACTGTTCCAGGCATGCAGGAATTCCTTCTTGACGGCGTCTGCCGTTTTCTGCGCGTCGTCCGGCTGCCCTGCCGGGGCTGGAGCACCGGCCGCGGCCAGGGCCACTAGCGCAAGCCCAAGGAACGCGCCGCGAACGACATCTGTAAAACTTGCTCTCACAGTACTGCCTCCATTCATGTTCGTTTTTTTGATTGACGACCAGCGGCCGCCTCAGGCGCCGCGCAACAGGTTTAACACTTCGTAACAGGCGCCCATGGTGTGGTAGTCGGTCTTTCCCGCCGGGCTTTTCTCGTCGCTGTATTTACGGTTGTCGCGGTCGAGGATGCGATACCAGGCGCCGTGTTCATGGTCCACGAAATGCTTCCAGGCATAAGCCCACAGCCTTTCGTACCAGCCCCAATAGACGCTTTCGCCGGTGCGCTGCGCCAGCCGTGCCGCCGCCGCGAGGGACTCGGCCTGGACCCAGAAATATTTGTCGTCGTCGCACACGGTACCGTCCGGCGCAAACCCGTAGACCAGGCCGCCTGTGTCGGTATCCCACGAGTGCGCGACTGCGGTATCGAACAGGTGGCGCGCCGTTGGCACCAGCCAGGCCTGCGGAGCATGCCGGTCGAGAATCAGGAGCAGCTTGGCCCACTCGGTCTGATGGCCCGGCTGGAATCCCCAGGGACGGAACAGGTGTTTCGGGTTGTCGCGGTTGTAGTCCCAGTCGACCTGCCATTGCGTATCGTAGTGTTCCCACACCAGGTTGCCGGCCAGACCGGCCTGTTCCACCGTCATGCGATGCGCCAGCAGCATGGCGCGCTCGAGATAGCGCTGTTCGCCACTGGCTTCGAATGCCGCGAGCATCGCCTCGCACATGTGCATGTTGGCGTTCTGGCCGCGATAGGTGGAGAACACCCAGGCCGCGCTGGCTTCGTCGCGGTAGAGGTTTGCGCCGGCTTCCCAGTAATGGGATTCCAGCAAATCCCAGGTCTCGGCAATCCATGGCCGGGCTTCCTCGATGCCGGCCTTGAGCGCACTCGCGTAGGCCAGCAGGACGAAGGCAACGCCATAGCAATGGTTGGTGGCGTCTTCGACCATGCCGTCGCGGATGGTCCAGGCATAGCCGCCGGTGTCGGCGTTACGGTGCATGTCGCGCAGGTAGCGCAACCCCCAGCGTGCCGCTTCGAGATAATCGGGACGGTCGAATTCGCGCGCCGCCATGGCGTAGTTGAAGACGAAGCGGGTACTGCTGACCAGGTGGCGGCGCGACGCGTCATAGATCGAACCGTCATCACGGAAGTAGTGGAAAAATCCGCCTTCCGGATCGAGCGCGCGCGGATGATAAAAGTCCATCGTGTGGGCAATATGCGTACGCAGGAAGTCTGGTGAGCGAAAGTCGGGCGAACGGAAGTCGGGCTGTGCGCTCATGCGGCCTCCAGCATCGGTTCGATATCGGCGCGGCTGGGCATGGCGGAAAAGGCACCGCGCCTGGTCACCGCCACCGCGCCGCAAGCTGCGGCAAAGCGCAAGGCGCCATGCAGCATGGCCGAGTGGGCAAATTGCTGCAGATTGCCTGCCCCTACGCCGCGCTCGGCCAGGCGGGTCAAAAGCCCTGCCACGAAGGCATCGCCGGCAGCGGTGGTGTCAACCGCCTCGACCTTGAATGACTCCACCGAGCCCTGGGTGGCCGCCGTATGCCAGCGAATGGGGTCGGCGCCGTGCGTCACGACCAGCAATTTCGTGCGCCCTTGCCAAAGGCGTGCCAGCACGGCAGCCTCGCCGCCGCCGCGCTTGGCAAGATAGGCCATTTCTTCCGTACTGAGTTTGACCAGGTCGGCCGCCAGCAGGGTTTGCCACAGATGCGGCAGTGGATCAGCGCCGTTCTTCCAGAGCGCAGGACGCAGGTTCATGTCGAAGCTGACCAGGGCGCCGTTTTCGCGGGCGCGCTGCATGCCGGCCAAGGTGGCCAGGGCATTGGCGTCATCGGTCAGGCTGTTCGAGCAGACGTGAAACGCAAACAGTTCTTCGAAACAGGCATCGTTGAAATGCTCCAGACGGAACAACAGGTCCGCTGCCGGCGGACGGTAGAATGAAAAGCTGCGTTCACCTTCATGGTCGAGCGAAACAAAGGCCAGTGCCGTATTGGCCTCGCCGGTGCGGACGATGTGGCGCGTATCGACGCCGGCTTCCTTGAAACTCTGCAAAAGAAAATCACCGAACATGTCTTCGCTCAGCATGCCCACGAAGGCCACACTGCCGCCAAGAGCGGCAACCGCGACCGCCACATTTGCCGGCGCTCCGCCTGCATTGCGCAGGAATGGCAAGGGCTGGCCCGGCACAGGCGAAGGTTCGGCGAGAAAATCGATCAACGCTTCGCCGAAACAAACTATTTTTTTCATGAAACTCCTTGATCTTTCAACTTGAAGCTTGTTGTGGCACCGGCAGCGGCATCAGGCCTGGCTCCACGAAAACCGTAAAATGCGATGTAGGCATAGCAAACGAGCGGCAGGACGAAGGCATGCTGTACGCCGATAGCGTCGGCCAGCACGCCCTGCAGCAGCGGTACCACGGCACCGCCGACGATGGCCATGATCAACAGGCTCGACCCCTTGCCGGTCAGCGGGCCGAGCGCGGCAATCCCGAGAGTAAAGATATTGGGGAACATGATGGAGTTGAACAGGCCGATGGCCACGATGGCGAACACGGCCACGCTGCCGTGGCTGCCCATGGTAGCCAGCAGCAGTGCGAGGGCAGCCAGCGCGCAGGCACCCAATACGCTGCCAGGGTTGGCCTTGACCAGCAACGCCGCACCGATAAAACGGCCAACCATGGCGCCGCCCCAATAAAAGGAGACATATTTGGCTGCGTCGGCAACAGACATGTTGCCGATGTCGGGCAGAGAAATGTAATTGATGAGGAAGCTGCCGATGGAAACTTCCGCGCCGACGTAGAGGAAGATGGCAATCACACCGAGACGCAAATGACGCAGGCGCAGTGCGTCGGCAAACGTGTGTTCGTCGGCCTCATCACTTTCTGCGGCGGACAGCGAAGGCAGATGGACGAAGAAAACCAGCAAGGCCAGCAGGAACAGGGTGCCGGCCAACAGCAGATAAGGCCCCTGCACCAGCTGCGCCTGCGCGATGCGGGTATCTGTTTGCGCCGAAGGCGCCACGGCGAGCGCAGCACCGGATAGGATCAGGATGCCGCCAAAGGCCGGCGCCAGCGTGGTACCCACTGAATTGAATGCCTGCGCAAGATTGAGCCGGCTCGATGCCAGGCGCGCCTCACCGAGCAGGCTGACATAGGCGTTGGCCGCTACCTGCAATAGAGTAATACCGGTGGCCAGCGTGAAGAACGCGGCGAGGAACACCGGGTAGGACGGGATCGTGGCCGCCGGATAGAACAACAAGGCCCCTAGGCCCGTCACCACCAGGCCGGCGATGATGCTGTTACGGTAGCCGATGCGCGAGACAACCTTGCCCGAAGGCAGGGACATGATGAAGTAAGCACCAAAGAAGGTGAACTGGATCAACATGCTCTGCGCATAGTTCAGCGAGAACACGGCCTTCAGGTGCGGGATCAGCACGTCATTGAGACTGGTGATGAAACCCCACATGAAGAACATCGCCGTCATCGTGGCGAGCGCGATGCGCGGACTGGCAGACCTGGCACTCATGACGCTTCTCCTCGCGCAATCATTTCTTTTTGTTCTTTTTACCGGGGACCGGTGCCGGGGCCGGTATGGAAACCGCCGGCTGTGCCATGCCTGTATGCGATACCGCCGCCTGCAGGATCGATGCCTGGAAATCGAGCGCGACGCAGGCGCTCTGGCGCACCACCAGGCGCACCGGCGCCACCGTCGAAACCGGCGGTGCAGCACGGTTGTTGGCCCGGTCCAGGATCAATTGCGCAGCTTGGCGGCCACGCGCACGCGGGTCGGTAGCGATGGTCGTCAGGGGCGGCGCGCTAACCGAGGCTTCGGGAATATCGTCGAAGCCGACCACGGCAAAATCATGGCCCGGCCGGCGTCCGCGCGCAGACAGGCCCATCATCAAACCCAGGGCCACCGCATCGTTGTAGGCCACGGCGGCGGTCGGTGCAGGGTCGCGCACGAACAGCGCGCCGGCCTGGGCTGCCGCTTCCAGCCGCGTCGGCGCACTTTCGATCAGCCATTGCGGCTCAGGCGTGATGCCCGCATTCGACAAGGCATCGAGATAGCCCTGGCGGCGCTGGCGGCAAGAGCTCGAACCGAGGTGGCCGCCGAAGAAAGCGATGCGGCGATGCCCGAGCGAGAGCAGATATTCTGTCTCGATACGTGCCCCGGCGCGATTGTCCATGGCCAGGAAGTCCCAGTCGGTGCCGGAGAGTTCGCGGTTGAATACCAGCACCGGGATCTGCGACCCGATGACGCGCGCCAGCCGTTCACCGTCACTGCCTTCGGCCGGCGAGATGATGATGCCGGCGGGCATATGCTCCATCAGTAAACCGAGCACGGCTTGCTGGCGCTCGACCGATTCAGCCGTGCTTCCCAGCAGCGTGACATAGCCCACCGCACCAAGCGCTTCATCGACACCGGCGGCAAATTCGGCGAAGTACGGGTTGGACAGGTCATTGACGACCAGGGCCACGCTGGTCGAGGTGCCGCGCCGCAGATTGGCCGCGGCGAGGTTCTTGACGTAGCCCTGGCGCTTCATTTCCGCCTCGACCAGGGCGCGCGTATCCACGTGCACCAGCTCGCTGCCGCGCAGTACCAGCGAGACCGTGGCCCGCGAAACACCGCAGGCGTCGGCAATGTCGGCGAGTGTGACGCGCGGTGGCGTCGATGCGCGCTGGATCATGGCTGCCTCCCCTGTGAAGCACAATGCGTTGTCTTTTTTGTGAACGCGATGAGCATGGGCAAAGTCCCCGAGAATAGTTTTATAAAATTTAGATCGATCTAAATATATTCAAATGGAAACGCAGTGTCAAACAAAATTCATAAAAGATTCATGCTGTGCTGCACAATGGATTCCCAAGAGCACTTGGAAAATAGGCGTTTACCTTGATGGTAAATTCATGCCAGAATAAATTTAGATCGATATAAATTTTCCAGCCAGCAAATAAAAGGACGACTTCCCCCATGCCCAAGAGCGAGACAAACCTTGTATTGCGCGCCGCTGTAGCCGGCGCCCTTTCCCTGTTATTTCACGGCGCCATGGCGGCACCGGCGCCGGCCCAGGCACCGTTCTCGTTCGATGCCGCACCGGGCCATCTGCCCAAGAACGTGGTGCCCATCGACTACACGGTGGCCATCGTGCCCAAGCTTGCGGCGCAGACCCTGCGCGGCACCGAATCGGTAAAGCTGGAATTCCGCGAGGCAACGGCAACCGTCATGTTCAACTCCCTGAACATGCGTTTTGCCAACGTCCGCCTCGACGGCAAACCGGTCAAGCACATCGCTACCGATCCGGAAAGGCAAATCACCACGCTGACGCTGGCGCAACCTGCCGCACCCGGCATGCACACGCTGACACTGTCTTACGACGCGAAGATCGAAACCGGGCCGCACGGCCTGTTCGCGCAGCGCTTCGTCAAACCGGGTGGCGCAAAGGATGTCCTGCTTTCCACGCAGTTCGAAGCCACCGATGCGCGCCGCATGCTGCCCTGCTGGGATGAGCCGGCCTTCCGCGCCACGTTCGAACTGAGCGCCACCGTGCCGGCAAAATGGCAGGCCACGTCGAACATGCCCGTCGCCAGCCGCACGGTGCATGGCAGCCTTGCCACCACGACCTTCGAGCGTTCGCCTAAGATGCCGTCCTACCTGCTGGAATTCACCAGCGGCGACCTGGCCAAAATCACCGAGCAGGCAGGTGACACAACGATCAATGTGTGGGCTGTGAACGGGCAGGAAAAGAATGGCGCCGTAGCACTGGAAGATGCAAAGCAGATTCTGCTCGACTACAACGACTACTTCGGTTTTGCCTTTCCTTTGCCCAAGCTTGATGCCATTGCCGTTCCCGGCGGCTTGCAAGGCGCCATGGAAAATTGGGGTGCCATTACCTATAACGACCAGACCCTGCTGCTGACGCCGACCTCGACGCTGGACAACCGCCAACTGGTGTTCAGCATCGAAGCGCATGAAATGGCGCACCAGTGGAATGGCGACCTGGTCACCATGGGCTGGTGGGACGACCTCTGGCTCAACGAAAGCTTTGCCTCCTGGGGTGCGGCCAAGGAAACCGACAAGCGCAACCCGACCTGGAAGATCAGGGAAAAGGAAGACGGCGGCAAGGAAGCCGCCATGCGGCTCGACGCGCGCATCAGTTCGAAACCGGTGCACAACCCGGTTGACGATGAACTGGCGCCGCAAAACGATGCCGACCCCTTGATCATCTATAACAAGGGGCAAGCAGTCCTGCGCATGCTCGAAGCCTACATTGGCCCGGACACCTTCCGCGAAGGCATCCGCAATTACATGAAGGCACGCGCCTACTCCAACGCCACCGGCGCAGACCTGTGGCGCGCGCTGAGTACCGCCAGCGGACATGACATCGGCGAATTGGCCAACATCTGGATCACACAGCCGGGCTTCCCGCTGGTATCGGTCAACGCCAGTTGCAATCCACAGGGCGAGCGCACCATCACGCTGTCGCAAAAGCGCTTCCTGCAACAAGGGCTGGACTCGGCCAATGCGCATTGGAATATCCCCTTGCGCATCCGCGCGGGCGCAGACGGCATGCCGCAATCGCTGCTGCTGACGCAGAACGGCCAGGCCGTGGCGGCGGGCCGCTGCGACCAGGCACTGAGCGTCAATGCCGAAGCCGATGGTTTCTTCCGCACGGCATATGACGACGCCACGCTGCGCATCAATACCCGCGACTTCGGCAAGTTGCCCGACGGCGACCGCATCGCCCTGCTCGACGACCAGTGGGCCCAGGTGGAGGATGGCTCGCAGCCGCTATCGAGCTACCTGCAATTGGCCGAATCGATGGGCGACGATCTTGATGAACGCGCCTGGATGCAGATCATGGGCGTGCTCGACGCGATTGAGCGCGACGAACGCGGCAGCGCCGGCCATGATGCCTATACCGCCTATGCCCGCTCCATCATCAAGCCGCTGGCAACACGGCTGGGCTGGCAAAGCCGCGATGGCGAGACTTCCGGCATGCAGGCTTTGCGCCGCACGGCCATCGGCTATCTGGGCGCCTGGGACGACACAGACGCCATTGCCTACGCGCGCCGCTGCTTTGATGAATTCGTCACCGACCGCAGCAGCATCAAGCCCGATGAGCAGGGCATGATCCTCGCCATCGTGGCGCAACATGCAGATGGTGCGACATTCGACAAGCTGCATGCCATCGCCAAGGCATCGAGAAATGAAACCGAAGTGCGCCGCTTCTATCCGCAACTGATGCGCGTGCGCGACCCCGGGTTGGCCGAGCGCGCCGCAGCCATCGCGCTCTCGCCGGAAATCCCGCCGCAGGCCGACGTGGTCCGCATGGGCCTGGTATTCGGCCTCAACGGCGAGCATCCGCAATTGTCGTGGGCAACATTTACAAAAAATATCGACCAGCTGACTGCACCCAACGAGGAGAGCCGGCCGAACGTGTTTGCCAAGACCACGCCTGACGTCTACTGGGACAGTGTGCCGCTGGACGACATGGCAAGCTGGATTGCCTCGCACGTGAAACCGGGGATGATGCAAAACGTGAACAGCAACCTGGACAACGCGCGTTTCAAGCTCAAGGAAAAAACCATGCTGGTTGAGGCCGCAGACGGCATCGTCAAAACACGCAGGCAATAAGGGAAAGGAAACTTCATGACTCAACAATGGAAAGCATTGCCTGGCAGTGCACTGGTCGCCGGCGCATTTTATGCAGCACTGGCAGGGCACGTTGCCATGGCGGCAGAATCTGCCGGCGCCGCGGCCTATGCCGCCGTCGACCCGATGATAGGTACCGGAGGCGACGGCCACACCTACCCCGGTGCCACGGCACCGTTCGGTATGGTGCAATTGAGCCCGGACACGGAACAGACCAGCTTCAAGAAAAGCTACAAATGGGCGGCCGGCTATCAATACGACGACCCAACCATACTCGGGTTTTCGCATACGCACTTTTCCGGCACGGGCCATTCCGACCTAGGCGATGTCTTGCTGATGCCGATTGCGGGTGAAGTGAAGCTGGACCCGGGCACGCCCACCGAAGCGCGCAGCGGCTACCGTTCGCAATTCAGCCACACCACCGAACATGCCGAAGCCGGCTATTACACCGTCACGCTGAAAGATTACGATACCAAGGTAGAACTCACCGCGAGCCAGCGCGTGGGCTGGCACCGCTACAGCTTCCCCGCAAGCAAACCGGCACATGTATTGCTCGACATGCGCCCCAGCATCTACGACTACGATGGCAAGGTACTGTGGTCGCAGTTGCGCGTACATCAGGATGGCACCGTCACCGGCGCGCGCGAGACGCGCGGCTGGGCACCGGGGCGCCAGCTCTATTTCGCGATGCGCTTTTCGGCACCGATGACCAGCCACGATCTGGTCGACCGCGAGACGGACAAGCCCTACAAGGGCTTCAAGGGGCCGGGCAAGGGCACGGCCGACCTGGCCGTGGTGCGCGGCAAGGCTATCGAAGGCGTGTTCAATTTCGGCGCACTGCAGAAGCCCTTGCTGGTCAAGGTAGCGGTCTCCACCGTGAGCGAAGACAATGCCATCGGCAACCTCGAGCATGGCGGTGCAGGCTGGGATTTCGACGCCCAGCGCAAGGAAACACGCGCAGCCTGGGAAAGCGCACTGGGCGCGGTGGACGTGGATGCGCCCGAAGCCATGCGGCGCGGCTTCTACACCTCGCTCTACCACGCCATGATCGCACCGAACCTGGCCATGGACGCCAATGGCGACTACCGCGGGCCCGACCATGAAGTGCACCGCGCCCGCGACTTCAATTTCTATTCGACCTGGTCGACCTGGGACACTTTCCGCGCCGAGCACCCCTTGATGACCATCATCCAGCCGCCGCAACGCACCAATGATTTCGTGCATTCGCTGATCGCTGCGCAGCAGGCCAGCCCCGACGGCATCCTGCCGGTGTGGGCGTATCAGGGCCTCGAGACCTGGTGCATGATCGGCTACCACTCGGTGCCCATCATCGCCGATGCTTATGTCAAAGGCATACGAGGTTATCCCGCCGATGACGCACTCAAGGCCATGGTCAGTTCCGCCACCTATGCGCCCTATGGCGGCCTGGACGGCTACATGAAACTGGGCTACGTGCCCATCGACAAGGAACCGGAAGCTGCGTCCAAGACGCTGGAGTATGCCTTTGACGACTGGACACTGGCGCAGATGGCCAAGGCCATGGGCAAGAATGATGTGGCCGCCACGTTCGACAAGCGCGCAGAAAACTGGCGCAAGGTGTTCGACCCGGCTACCGGTTTCGTGCGCGCAAAAAAGACTGACGGCAGCTTCAACACGCCCTTCGACCCGGCCGCAGTCGGCTACGGCAGCGACTATACCGAAGGCAACGCATGGCAATATTCCTGGTATGAGCCGCAAGACATCGCCGGGCTGATGCACGCACTCGGTGGCTCCGACAAACTGGTCAGCAAGCTCGATGCGGTTTTCGACAGCAAGGTTGACCCCAAGTCCTTTGCCAAAGTGGAAGACATCACCGGCCTGATCGGTTACTACGCACACGGCAATGAGCCGAGCCACCACATCGCCTATCTCTACGACTATGCCGGCCAGCCCTGGCGCACGCAGGAACGTTTGAAGCAAATCATGGACAGCCAGTATTCGTCCTCGCCCACCGGCCTGGCCGGCAACGACGACCTGGGCCAGATGTCGGCCTGGTTCGTCTTCACAGCGATGGGCTTTTACCCGGTGGCACCGGCCAGCAACGAATACGTAATCGGCCGCCCCTTCGTAAACCGCGCCACGCTGCATCTGCCGAACGGCAAGCAATTCACCGTGATCGCTGATCATCTGGACGATGCGCATCCCTATGTCGGCAGCATTACACTCAACGGCCGTCCGCTGGAGCATGTTTTCATCCGCCACGAAGACATCGAAGCCGGCGGCGAATTGCGCTTCGCCATGCAGGAGATGCCGAACAAGTCCTGGGGCAAGGCCCTGAGCACGCGGCCATTTTCCATGTCCGGCTACGGCAAATAAAAAACGCCTTGCAAAAAGAATGAGGGAGGCCGGATGGCCTCCCTCGTTTTTTATGCGCGCACGGAATATGATTTTTTGGCCGCTTGGCTTTTGGAAATTTCTTCCATTCAATCGTAACCGGCAAGCCGGCCAACCTGTCAGTTTTTACAGGTGACGATAGGCTTCGAGCCGGAAAAAGTCGATGCGCGGGCCCACATCCTTATCAAGGAGACGCACTTCGAATTATTCCAGAATCCACCTTAGCACCCGGATCGGCAAAGGGCCACCTGTCAACATTGACAGCCCCTCGAAATCATAGACGTGGCCCCATTGCATCAGGCCAACGTGCCACATACGCCACATACACGCCACATGCATGAATTCCCTTTGACACCGCAATATGCGCAGCGTACGATCCGCGAACCGTGGCATTGCAGCGCACAGAAAAACGCTGCCTGCATTTCTGCGGCGAACCAAGAAGTGTCCTGATCTGGCAATCCCTATCAATCGGCACCACACGACGCCGCTACATCCCCCGGCGCCGCACTTCCACTGCATGAGGAGAGTTTTAATGAAACGCATTTTCATCAAAGCATTGCTCGCCACCGGTCTGGCATCAGCGGCGATCCTGTCTGCCAACACTGTCATGGCCGGTGAAGCCCACAACCTGGCACACGTCTCGTCGGAAGAAATGGCTCGCGTACCCGGCATGACGGCAGACTACGTGAGAACACCACACGGCTACTTCCATTCATCCTGCGTGCAGCAGGTGGACCAGAGTGAGGAGCTGCAGGAAGACGGCAGCATCAAGCGCGCAGACGGCAAGGTGCGCGCCATATCCAAGTGCGCCTATCCGAATTTCCTGCATAGCGGCGTGCGCGTCGAAGCCTCCGACAACAGTGCGCGCCTGCCGCAGACCTACAACGGTTACCTGCAACTGGTGTCGACCGTGCTCAATTCCGGCACCAACAAGCTGACGGCTTACATGACCGTGCCGCCCAACCCCACGTCGCAGTCGGGCCAGACACTGTATTTCTTCCCCGGCTTGCAAGATGCACAAAACGTGGTGACGATCCTGCAGCCGGTGCTGGGCTGGAACGGTTATGGGGCGAACAACTGGACCATCGCATCATGGAATTGCTGCAAGTCGGGGACGACCTATGTCGGCAACAACGTCGTGGTCAAGCCGGGCGACCTGATCTACGGCACCATGACCAACACCAGCGGACAGAAATGGACCGTCACCGCCACCGACGAAACCAATACTTCGCTGGCTTCCGCAACCTTGAGCACAACCAGTTATAGCCAGACCTTCGACTGGGTATTTGCCGGTGCATTGGAAACCTATGGCGTCAGCTCCTGCAGCCAGTTCCCCAGCAGCGGGCCGATCAAGTTCACTAACATCCAGGCTTACGTCAACAGCCAGGTCGTGAGCAATCCGAGTTGGTCGATCCAGCCCGGTTCGAACAAGGAAACAGCCTGCACCAGCGCCAAGGTGGTCGACACCAAGGACGTCAGCATCAGCTATTGATCCGGCAGCACCTGCCTGAAAATTCACCAGCCCGCCTACGGGCTGGTGGATGGGCGGGCTTGCCTCAGGCAGCGCGCCGGGCCTGTTCCAGCTCGGCCGTCAGTGCAGCGAGCTTTTCCCGCAATGCGTGGTTTTCCGCCTGCAGGCTGGCATTCAGGGCTTTGAGCGCAGCGAGGTCGTCGCTCGCGGCAACCTGCTCGACGGCGGGGTTTGCAGGCTTGGGCGGCGCTTTGGCTTCACGTACTTCCTTGGCGGCTTGACGCAATTCCTTCCTGCCGCCGGCGACTGCGGCCACCTGTTTTTCTTCAGGCAGCGACGCTACCGCAGCGGCGGCGCCGATGGAAATGGTGCCGGCACGCACGGCATCAATCAATTCCGGCGTGGCGGTCTTCTGGATTTTTTCGATCTGCGCAATCTTGTGGCTACTGACACCGGCAATTTCGGCGACTTCCTTGCGTTTGACCCGGCTGACGACCGGAACGGAGGCCGCCGATTCGGTGGAGGCATCCGCCGCAGCGTCCGGGTTGGCGTCAGGTTTGGCGTCATTTACGGGCACCGGTTCTGCTTGTTCCGCTGCCGCCAGCAATTCCTTCTTGCGCAAGGCCAGCATGCCGCGCTGGAAGTCGGTGACACTGCGGCGCGACAATTGATTATCGATCATCCACAGCATGACTTGTTCGATGCCCTGGAAGCGGTCGTTCTGCACCGTGTTGAAGGCAATGCCATGCTTCTGGCACAGTTCGTAGCGGTTATGCCCATCGATCAGGATTTCCCCCCACAGCACCAGCGGGTCGCGGCAGCCTTCCGCCAGCAGGCTGCGCTCGAGCAGGCTACGCTCGCTGTCGGTCAGCGGGTCGATGAATTGGCGGAGTTCTTCCTTGATGGTGATACGCATGGCTGTCAGCTGCGGGATTGCCTGAAAGCCGGGCATGTTACCTGAAACCCGGGTTGGACGCCTTGATGAAGTCGATAAACGCCTGCAACGGCGCGGGAACGAGGCGGCGGCCGGGGTAATAGAGAAACATGCCGGGGAAGGACAACCACCAGGGTTCGAGTATCGGCTCAAGCGCGCCGCTCTCCAAGTGCGGGCGCAGCCAGTCTTCGAAGATGTAGATGATGCCGGTGCCGGCCAGCGCCGCATCGACCATCAGGTCGGTCGCACCGCCCAGTTGCACCAGCAGTTGGCCCGTCGGCTCGATATGCAGGGTTTCGCCCTTGCGTTCGAATTCCCAGTAAGGGATGGCGCGCCCGCCGAAGCGGCCGCGTATGCAGGTATGATGCAGCAGGTCGCGCGGATGCTTGGGCCGGCCGTGGCGTTCAAGGTAGGACGGCGCAGCCGCAGCGGCGTAGCGTTGCACGCGCGGACCGATAGGCACGGCAATCATGTCCTGTTCCAGCCGTTCGACATAGCGGATGCCGGCGTCGCAGCCGGATGCGAGAATATCGACGAAGTTTTCGTCGGCCATGACTTCGAGTTCGACATCCGGGTAGGCAGCTAGAAAGGCCGGCACGATGGCAGGCAACACCATGCGTGCCGCGGCGACCGGCACGTTCAGGCGCAGCGTGCCTGCCGGGCGATTTCGAAAGCCGTTGACCACATCCAATGCCGCTTCGACTTCATTCAAGGCCGGCCTGAGCCGCTCCAGCAGGCGTTGCCCGGCTTCCGTAGGCACCACGCTACGCGTGGTACGGTTGAGCAGCCGAACCCCAAGTTGCGCCTCCAGCCGGCGCACCGCTTCGCTGAGGCCGGACGCACTACCACCCGTGACACGCGCCCCCTCGCGAAAGCCCTTGGCCTGCGCCACGGCAACAAATGCGTTCAAGTCACCAAGATCGATTTCCATTTTACAAACCAATATGCAAACCAATTGTGCGAAATTTCGTACAGCCCGTGTGGATTATAGGGAATTATCAAATCAATGCAAGACGCCTAGAATGGCTTCATCTCAACCGGAGGACTCATCATGACGAACAGCAATCCATCGACACACCTTTCCAACTTCAAGCTCGGCGACCGTGAAGTCGGCCGCATGGGCTATGGCGCCATGCAGTTGGCAGGTCCCGGCGTGTTCGGTCCGCCCAAGGACCGCATCGCCGCAGTCACGGTGCTGCGCGAAGCCATCGAACGCGGCGTGAACCATATCGATACCAGCGACTTCTATGGCCCGCACGTGACCAACCAGATCATCCGCGAAGCCTTGCACCCTTACCGCGACGACCTCGTGATCGTCACCAAGATCGGCGCACGGCGCGACGACAAGGGCGCCTGGCTGCCGGCTTTCTCGCCTGCCGAATTGCGCCAGGCAGTGCACGACAACCTGCGCAACCTCGGGCTCGAGGCGCTTGACGTGGTCAACCTGCGCGCCATGTTCGATACCCACGGCCCCGCTGAAGGCTCGCTCGAAGAGCCGCTGACTGCGCTGGCAGAATTACAAAAGGAAGGCCTGGTGCGCCATATCGGGCTCTCCAACGTGACACGCAAGCAGATCGAAGACGGCCGCAGGATCGCGCCCATCGCATGTGTGCAAAACCTGTACAACGTGGCGCATCGCGCGGACGACGCCCTGATCGATGAGCTGGCACAACATGGGACCGCTTACGTGCCCTTCTTTCCTCTGGGCGGCTTCACGCCACTGCAATCGTCGGCCTTGTCCGAGGTTGCCGCAGGCATCGGCGCCACGCCCATGCAAACGGCGCTGGCCTGGCTGTTGCAGCGCGCACCCAATCTGCTGGTGATCCCCGGCACCTCATCGGTTGCGCATTTGCGTGAAAACCTGGCGGCGGCGGAATTGCGCCTGTCGGCCGGCGATCTGGCGAAGCTGAACGGTATCGCAGGTTAATTGAGTCGGCGGCGTGGTATGCGGTATGCTTCTCCCAAAAAGGAGGAACCATGAAACTGCATGCCACGCTGTTGATCGCCGCGATCTGCGCCCTGTTCTACGTCTTTCTCTCGCTGCGCGTGATCCTGGTGCGCTTCAAAGGCGAAAAACTGGCGGTTGATACCCCTGCGGATGGCGCCCTGCAGATGCGCATCCGCATCCATGGCAACTTCATTGAGTATGTGCCGTTTGCGCTGCTATTGATGGGTTTCCTCGAAATATCCGGAACGAGCCAGGTGCATTTGCTGTGGCTGGGTGGCATCCTGATTGCCGCGCGCGTCGCCCATGCGATTGGCTTGCCCATGAAGGCGCCCAATCCCTGGCGCGCTTTCGGCATCATGGGAACACTGGGCGTGCTGATCGCCGAAAGCGTCGATGCCTTGCGGCTGCTTACCTAGAGGCGCTCAGGCGGGCATCTTCAATTCGAACACGCGGCGCGCATCGAGATTGGCGCGCCGGATGGCGTCGCCATTGTAGCGATCAAACAGGGTTTCATAGGAGCCGTCGGCAATTGCCATGCGCATGCCCTGCTCCAGATAGCCGTGCAGGTCCGGATTTTTCCGGCTGACAAAGAAATGGCTTTGCTGGCGATAATGCAGCGCCAGCGTCGGCTCGATCATGAGGCCGAGTTTGCCGAAGCGCTTTTCCTCGTCCCAGATTTCAGCGATACCGCGCGGCAGGTATTGGTAACGGCCTTCGGCCAAGGCAGGAAACAATTCGTCGTAGCTGGAATAGCCGGCCAGCTTCAGACCGTTGCAACGCAAGACGGCAACGTCGCTCCAATCGCGCTGCTGGCCGGCCAACAGCGCCGACAGCTGATTGTGCGTGCGGATTGCGGCAAACTTGGCCCGGTCCTGCGTCCGGATCAACAGCAGGCGCCAACCCAAGATGCCTTTGTCGACCGGCGTGCTCACCGGCCAGAGTTTTTCTTCCCATTCATGGGCATCGGTCCCCCAGGCGACGTCGAGGCCCTGCTGCCCGGGCAAACGCTCCAGCACCTGGGTACCGGCGAGGATATCGGCCCGCGGCTCGATGCGATAAACGACACCGGTCTTCTTCATCACCAGGTCGAGCAATTCAAGATAAAACCCGGCGCGCGTGTCGGATGCGTGCGGCGGGCCGGGGCAACGCAAAACCAGGGCATCAGGCCGGGCCTGCCCGAGCACGATACGCGGCAACATGCAGGCAGCAGCAATAGCAGTGGCAGTGCGCCGGCCAAACCGGCGGCGTGCGGTTTCGATCACGATAGTCCCCCTGGCCCTTCCTGCACTTATCATAGCCAGCGGGATGCGCCGCCGTCGAGCGCTATCGATTCTCTTATTGAGGTACTTTCAACTCGAATACGTGACGGCTTTCCAGCCTGGCTTTGCGCAAGGCTTCGCCGTTGAATTGTTCGAACAGCTTTTCGAACGAGCCGTCGCGCTGCGCGGCGTGCAAACCCTGCTCGAGCAAGTCATGCAGGCGCGGATTCTTGCGGCTGACGAAGAAGTAGGTTTGCACCGGATAATGCAGCGCCAATGTCGGTTCGATTTCCAGGCCAAGGGCGGCGTTGCGCTCTTCTTCAGCCCAGATCTCGCCCACCCCGCGCGGGAAGTATTGGAACCGCTCGGCCTCCAGCATCTTGAACATGCTTTCATAGATCGCGGTTTCGACCACCTGCAAGCCATTGGCGCGCAGGATGGCGATGTCGGTCCAGTCGCGCTGCTGGCCCGCCGAATAATGCGCCAGTTGCGCCAGCGTATGGACTTGCGCAAAGGCCTTTTCGTCGTGCTTGTTGATCAGGAACAGCCGCCAGCCGAGTATGCCCTTGTCGAGCGGAATGCGCACCGGGGCCAGGCTGCCTTCCCACTCTTTCGAAGTCAGTGCCCAGGTCAGGTTGATGTCCTGTTCGTCTTCGATGCGCTGGCGCACACGCGAGCCCGAGGTTTCGAATACAAAGGGGCGCAGCGTATAAGGTGCGCCGGTCTTGCTCATGGCAAGTTCGATCAGCCTGACGTAATAGCTGGCGCGCGTATCGGCCGAGTCGGACGAGCTTGGATAGACAATCTCGACCGGCGTGGGTTCTCCGGCGAGGGCCATCGCACCGCACAAAAAAATCGCCAAAGCCGGTACAGCTTGGAGGATAAGGCGCTTCATTGTTCCGGCACCGTCAACTCGAACACGGTACGCGTATCGAGATGGGCATCCTTCATGGCCTGCCCGTTGAATTTATCGAACAGTTTGTCGAAGGAACCGTCGCGCATGGCTTCCTGCAAGCCCCGTTCGATCAGGTCATGCAAGGCCTTGTTCCTGGGGCTGACGAAGAAATAGGTTTGCGAAGGATAGTGCAAGGCCAGAGTCGGCTCGACCACCAGGCCGAGTTTGGCGAAGCGTTGTGCTTCGCCTTCGATTTCGCCGACGCCGCGCGGGAAATACTGGAAGCGGTGCAACGCCAGCATCTGGAACATGGTTTCATAAACCGACGCATCGACCACCGGCAAGCCGTTGGCGCGCAAGATGACGACGTCCCCCCAGTCATGCTGCAAACCGGCTGAATAAGCCTTCAGTTGTTCCATTGTGTGCACTTGGGCGAAGCGCGGCAAATCAGATTTATTGACGAGGAATAAACGCCAGCCCAGGATGCCTTTGTCGAGCGGCACACGGACCGGCAGTGTCTCCTTTTCCCAGGTTGCCGTAGTCGGCCCCCAAGTCAGGTCTATGTCGCGGCCCTGCTGCAGGTCTTGCAGAACGCGGGACCCGGTCGCGATGACGGTGTAGGGCTTGAGCTTGTAATCCGCTCCCGTCTTCGACAGGGCCAGGTCGAGCAAGTTGACGTAGTAGTTTGCGCGCGTGTCGGCTGTGGAGGCCGGGCCGGGATAAGTAATGACGAGCGGCGCAGCGAGAATGATGCCACTTGACGACAGCAGCAATGCGGCAAATGACAATCTGCAAAATTTGAAGAAACGCACAGCAACAAACATGCGGGCTTCCTGCACATTGAATCCAGGGAAGCCCATTATAACTGTGGCCCTACGAAATCAGAAGGCGGTAACCGACAGCGGTTTCGGTGAACAGGTACTTGGGCCGCGCCGGGTCTTCCTCGAGCTTTTGCCGCAAGCGGCCCATGAAGATGCGCAGGTAATGGCCGTTTTCGCTGTTCGACGGCCCCCACACTTCACGCAGCAATTGCGGATTGGTCACCACGCGTCCTGCATTGGCAGCCAGCACGGCAAGCAATCGGTACTCCGTCGGCGTCATGTGCACGGGCTCACCGCCGCGCGTCACCAGGCGCGCCTGCATGTCGATCCTGACGTCGCCGAATTCCAGGCAATGGTCGGCATTGCCACCGGCCTGCAGACGGCGGCGCAGTGCCACCCGCACGCGGGCCAACAGCTCGCCCACACCGAACGGCTTGGTCAAATAATCGTCGGCGCCGGCATCGAGTGCACGGATCTTGTCGGTTTCGTCGCCCCGCGCAGACAGCACGATCACCGGCACCTGCGACCACTTGCGCAAGTCGATGATGAAGTCGACGCCGTCGCCGTCGGGCAGGCCGAGGTCGAGCACGATCAGGTTGGGCTTGCGCGTGCCGGCATCGATCAGGCCGCGCTTGATGGTGTCGGCTTCGAACACTTGCCAGTCTTCCGCTTCCAGCGCCATGCGCACGAAGCGGCGGATCTGCGGTTCATCCTCGACCAGCAAGGCAGTAAATTTGGGATCACTCATGATGCAATTTTCGGTTCCATGGCTTCCTCCAGGCCGGGAATGGCTGGCGGCGTGCCGAGCGGCAGCAGAAATTCAAAGCAGGCGCCGCCCTGCGCGAGATTATAGGCGCGGATCAGGCCGCGATGCGCTTCCACGATGGCGCGGCAGATCGACAGGCCAAGTCCGACACCGGGCTTGGCCGATTCGCGTTCGCCGCGGACAAATTTTTCAAACAATTGCTCTTCCTGGCCCGGCGGCAAGCCGGGGCCGGCGTCGGCCACCTGCATGCGCAGGAAGCCTTCGGACGTTTCCGCCATGACGGCCAGGCGCGTGCCGGCCGGCGTGTATTTGACAGCGTTTTCGACCAGGTTGCACAACACCCGTTCGATGGCCACCGCGTCATAGCGCACCAGCGGCAGGTCCGGCGCCAGCAGCAATTGCACGTCACGCCCAGAAAGCATCATGCGGCTCGCATGCAGGGCGCTGCCTATCACTTCTTCCGGCGTCTGCCATTGCAGGTTCAGGCGCAAATTGCCGCTTTCGATGCGCGCCATGTCGAGCAGGTTCGACACCAGATGGTTCATGCGCAAGGCTTCGTCACGCAAGCCTTCAGCCAGTTCGCTTTGTTGTTTGCTCAAGGGCGGCGCGGAACGCGTCAGGGATTCAGACAGGCCGACCAGCGAAGTCAAGGGGGTGCGCAAGTCATGCGACAGGGCCGACAGCAGCGAATTGCGCAAGCGCTCCGACTCCATGCGCACCAGTGTGTCCTGTGCGATATCGACATAATGCACGCGTTCGAGTGCAATCGCAGCCAGCGTGCCGAAGGCAGCCAGGTGTTCCTGCTGTTCCGGCAGGGTGAACCAGCCGCTGTCTTCCGGTTCGATGGCAAGCACGCCGCGCGTGCGCATGGGCGCAACAAGCGGCAGATAAAACAGGTCCCCTGCGGGCAAGGTGTCGGTGCCGAGGCCGGCCGGCACGCCATGGTCAAAGGCCCATTGCGCCACGCCCATGTCGAACACGTTGAGACGCGCACCGGCGTCGGGGTATTGCAGGCGGCCCGCCGCATCGGGCAGGAGCAAGGTGGTGCGCGCAAAAAACACGCTCTGGATCGTTTCGCGCGTCTCTTCGAACACCTGCACCGTCTGCAGGCAGGCCGAGAGTGTGCGTGCGTATTCATAGAGCGCGCGCGAACGCGCTTCACGCTGCAGCGCGATGGCGGCCTGGTAACGCAAGTCGGCCGTCAGCTTGCCCGTCATGATGGCGATGGCAAACATGGCGACGAACGTGATCAGGTATTGCCAGTCGTAGATGAATAGCGAAAAGCGTGGCGGCACGAACAGGAAATCGAAGGCGGCAACGGCCGTGACGGCGGCTGCCATGGACGGGCCGCGGCCGAAGCGCACCGTGACGGCCACCACCGTCAACAGGAACAGCAGGCCGATATTGGCCAGGTCAAGGTAGGGCATCAGGGGCCATGCCAGCAGCGCCGTCGCAAGGCTTGCCGCCACGGACCAGGCATAACGGCGGCGCCATTGCTGCTGGACCTGCGCTTGCGGCCCAAGTGCCGCCACTGATGCGCGCTGGTTGCCACCGGCACGCGCAGAACCGTCACCGGATTCGCTGCCGATTTCAATGATGTCGATGTCAGGCGCGAGGTCGGCAATGCGTTCGGCCAGGTCGGCATTCCAGGGGAAACGCCAGCCGCGCCGGCTGTGGCGGCACACCACCTTGGAAACGTTCAGGCTGCGGGCATAGTCGGCAATCGCCGACGCCACATCCTGCCCACCCAGGACAGCCGTGGCCGCACCGAGATCGGTAGCGAGCTTCAGGCTGCGCGAAATGCGGTCGTGCTGCAGCGGCGAGAGGCGCTGCAGGCGCGGAGTTTCGACATAGACCGCGCGCCAGCCCGTGCCCAACTCCTTGGCCAGCCGTGCGGCACTGCGCACCAGGCCTTCCGAGCCCGGCCCCGGCCCGATGCAGGCCAGCAGGCCGACACCGGTTTTCCACACCGGCGCACCATCCTCGTCGCTGCGCTGGGCCAGCACGTCGTCGCCCACGCGTTGCGCCGTGCGGCGCAGGGCCAACTCACGCAAGGCCATCAGATGGCCCTTGCGCAACGGCGCTTCACCCCCGGTAGCGCGCACCTTGCCTGCCTGGTAGCGTGCCAGCACTTCGTCAACCGGCACGTCGATCAGGATCACCTGGTCGGCGCCGTCGAACAGCGCATCGGGCACGGTGTCGCTCGAGCGGGCGCCTGTAATATCACCGACCACATCACGCAAGCTTTCCAGGTCCTGCACATTGAGCGTGGTGAAGACGTCGATGCCCGCGCCGAGCAATTCTTCCACGTCCTGCCAGCGCTGTGGATGGCGCGCCGATGCGCAATTGGCACAGGCCAGGCGGTCGAGCGCGATCACGTCGGGGCGGCGCGCCAGGGCCGCGTCGAGATCGAACGACGCGCTGCCGTCGCCGGCGCGCAAGATGTCGAAATCGCTTTGCAGTGCGCCCAATTCGTCCTGCCCATCCTCCTCCATCGCAGCCAGCAACACCTGGCGCCCGGCAGCACGTTCCTTGCCGGCCGCCAGCAGCATGACATAGGTCTTGCCCACGCCGGCACCGGCGCCGAAATAGATGCGCAATTTGCCGCGAGAAGGGCCGGCCGGCTGCTGCGATGTAGGGAAATCGTCCATGGAAATAGTGTAACCGCAACGGGCTAAATATTTGGTAACGAGTTGATTCTTCGGCGTAAACAGGGAATAAACGGGCGCCCTGCCCCGAGTATGCCCATGCCCCTGTTTACTCCCTGTTTACTTCCCTCCGTCAACTCGTTACGCACTCTTTACGCCCTCGTGGCTATGCTGATTTCAACGACAGAACACGTCGCAAGATCAATCAGGGAGTGAACATGAACGCCAAGGAAAGCCACGAAAGTTTCGCCTCGCGCCTGTTGCATGGCGCGCGCGATCTGGTGTGGCAGGAAGACCCGGTACGGCCTGCCCCGGCAATCAGGGAGGACAAGCCAGCCAATCCGGCCGCAGAGCCGGAAGCGGTTACCAAAATGGTTGCCGCTCCGGCGCAGAACGTCAAGCCCACCGGCATGGGCGCCGAATTGCTTGGTGTGGTGCTTGCCCGCCCCACCGCCTATTCGGCCTTGAGCGAAGCCATCGATGCCCTGTCGGAAATCCCGATGGACGAAGCCATGCGCTACCGCTCGGCCTTTGCGGTGTTGAAGCAGACCCAGCAAAGGACGGTGGAGCAGGTTGTGCAGGCAATCGACGTGCATCTCGGCTTGCTCGACACCGAACGCTCGCGCTTCACCGCACAGTCGGAGAGCGCGGGGCATGAAGGTATCGACGCCCGTGCCAAGGAAATCGCGGCATTGAATGCGTCGGTGGAAGAAACCAACCGCCAGATCCTGGCCCTGCGCGCCGATAGCGAAGCACGCATCCGCCGCATGCAGGAAGAACTGGCACAAAAGCAGGAACGCGCCCGCATGCTGGGACGCGAAGCGGAACAAAAGAAGCAAGCCATCGCCGAGACGACCCGCAATTTCGAAACGGCAGTGGAAGTGGTCAAGACACGCCTGACCGGTGACAAGACCAAGGTGCAACGCTACCTCGCCTGAAGCGAGGTGACTTTTCAAGACGAGTAAATCATGAATGACCTTATGCCAAATAGCACGGGCGACTACAAGCCCAAGACCTTCTGGGAACGCCCGGAAGGTGTGACCGGCCAGATCGTCGGCGTTTCGCTGATCGCAGGTGCAGGCTACCTGCTTTACAAGCTGCTGCCGGCCATCATCACGCTGCTGGAAAACACCTTGATTGCCGGCGCCCTGGCCGTGGGCGTGATCGCGATGCTATATGTGTTTACGGACCGCCGCTTCTGGCGCCTCGGGTCTTACCTGTACCAAAGCACCATGCGCAAGATCACGCAGGTGTTCGTCGAGATCGACCCGATCGGCATCATGCGCAGCTATGTCGCCGAGCTGGAAAAGAAGCTGGTGCACATGAATGGCCGCATCGCCCGCCTGTCCGGCATGATCCGCGCCTGCCAGGAAGAGATCAAGCGCAACGACGGCATCAAGAATACCTCGCTGATGATGGCGCGCGAAGCGCGCAAGGCCGGCAAGTCGCTGGTGGTGGCGGAAGAATCGCGCCAGGCCGGCCGCATGCAGGAAGCCAACGTGACGTACCAGGACCTGCTGTCGAAGATGCAGTTGCTTTACAACGTATTGGTGAAGTACCAGGAGATTTCCAACTTCCTGATAAAGGACATCAAGCGCGAGATCGACGTAAAGACGCGCAGGAAGCAAATGGCCGATGCCGCCTGGTCTGCCATCAAGTCTGCCAGGAGCATCATCAATGGCGACCCCGATGCGCGTGCCATGTTCGACATGGCCAATGAATACCTGGCTGCGGACTATGCCATGAAGATTGGCGAGATCGAAGACTTTGTACGCATGTCGGACACCTTCGTCTCGACCATCGACCTGCAGAACGGTGTCTATGAAGCGAATGCGATGAAGATGATTGAAGAATGGGAACGCCGCGGCGATTCGATCCTGCTGGGTGCTGATGCCAAGCGCCTGATGGTTGAAGGCAGCTATGCGGGCGTGGAAACGAACAAGGTGGAAGGCCGCGCTCCTTCTGCCCCGGATGGCGGATCGAAACAGTGGTTCGACCGTATGTAACTAAATAACTAAACATTTTTGAACAAGAGGCTGGCGAGAACCCGCTGTGGCCAGGCGCCACGACGACGACAGTACAACTAGTACGGCGAGGAGTGGCAACAACGCCACAGTGGTTTCCCGCCAGCCTCATAAAGGAGAAAATCATGCTCAAGCCCCTTCCCCGTTTATTGTTGATCGTTGCCGCTGTGGGCGGCGCCGTCTACGGCATCAACAGCTTTGCCACCAGCCATGGCGGCCTGCGTACCATGTTCAGCAAGACCGCCACGCCGGGCGCCATCGACGTGCCGACTGCATCGACCATGCAGGAAAACACAACCAGCAGCGACACGCTCAACATCGCTCCTGCGACCGGCGACTACACGGCCCGTGTATTGGTTTTGCCGTGGAACGCCGAAGCCGCACTGCACTATGCCAACGGCGACGCCATCACTGCCCCGGGCAGCCTGATGGAAAAACATGGTGTACACCTGCACCTGGAACGCCAGGACGACTATTCCCAAATGCTGGCCGAGCAAGCCGTCTTTGCCGGCCAGGTCGCCAGCGGCGTGGCCCAGCCGTCCAAGGGCGCCGCCTTCGTCGTGATCATGGGCGATGGCGCTCCGGGCTACTTCGCTGCGGCCCGGGAAACGATGGACAAGCTTGGCCAGCATCTTGAAGTGGTGGGTTCGCTCGGCTATTCGCGCGGCGAAGACAAGTGCATGCTGCCTGCTGAAGTTGCCGCCGATCCGCAAAAGGCACGCGGCTCCCTGATCGGCGCGGTCTTGCGTGACGGCGACTGGAACATCTGCATGAAGTATGCCGCCGACAACAAGATTCCGGTCAACCCGGACGTGAAGACCTATGACCCCGATGCGATGAATTTTGTCGGCGTGGGTTCATTCGCCGAAGCCGATGAAAAGCTGATTGCTGCAGCCAACAATGGCGCCTGCGAAGACCGCCCTGTCGTGCGCAACGGCAAATCGACCGGTGAAACACGCAAGGTATGCCAGAACGGCACGGCCACCTGGACCCCGGGTGACGTGAAAGTGGCACGCGAGGTGGGCGGCCTGGCAGCTGTGGCCTCGACCAGGGAATATATGTGGCAAATGCCCGCCACCATCATCGGCAACAAGGAATGGATGGCCAAGAACCCGGAGTTCGTCAAGAACATGCTGGCCGCATCGTTTGAAGGTGCCGACGCGATCCGCCACAGCGACAATGCCTTGCTGCAGGCCTCAGGCGTGGTGGCCAAGGTGGCCGACGAAGAAACGCCGCAATGGTGGATGAAGTATTACAAGGGTGTGGTGGAAAAGGACCGCAAGGGCCTCGACATCCGCCTGGGCGGCTCGACCGTCAGCAATCTGTCGGACAACCTGTATCTGTTCGGCCTGAACGGCAACGACAACCTGTATCGCCGCGTGTACAACGTGTACGGCAACATCGCACACCAATACTACCCGACCGACATGCCGGAACTGGTGTCGTATGACGTGGTGGTGAATACGAGCTACCTGCAGGCTTTGGCCAATGCCCCCGGCGCCCATGCCAAGGCGGAAACACCGAGCTTCAATGCATCGGCACCGACGGCAGGCACCTTCGCCAAGCGCAACTGGGCCATCGAGTTTGAAACCGGCAAAGCCAATTTCAAACCTGAAGCCGGCCCGGTACTGGAAGACTTGCTGAACCAGTTGTCGGTGTCAGGCTTGACGATCCAGGTCAGCGGCCATACCGACAACGTGGGCAGCCCCGGCGCCAACCTGCAATTGTCGAAGAAGCGCGCTGAAGCCGTGCGTGACTGGCTGCAAGCGAATGCTGCATCGGAATTTCCTGAAGGCCGGGTGCGGGTGCGTGCCTATGGCGACAGCCAACCGGTGGCCGACAATGGCAGTGCCGATGGCCGCGCCAAGAATCGCCGCGTGGAAATCGCCCTGCTGAAGACTGACTGAAAACCGACTGAAAACCGCCAACCGAACGCGCCCGCCCGCAAGGGCGGGCGCAAGATCATGAACAGCAATTGGGAAAAAATCGGCAGCACCGTATCACCGTACACGCCTTTCGCCACGACGAATGCACGGCTGCTTCTTGCGGGGCAAGCCGTGCTGGCCTTGATTGCCTGGTCGCTATTTCCCGGCAATTTGCCTTCGCCGCTTGAAGTTGTGCATTCCTGGTGGCTGCTGGTGCAGACGCAAGGCATGCTGGTCGAACTGTGGGCCAGCATGAAGGTATTGCTGTTGTCGCTGATCATCGCCAGCGGCTTGTCGCTCCTCATCTCCGCACTGGCGACGGCCCCGCTGTTCATGCCGCTTGCACGCCTGTCATCCAGCCTGCGCTTCCTCGGCTTTGCCGGGTTGACCTATGTCTTCATGCTGATGACGGCCAATGCCTGGCAATTGAAACTGGCCCTGCTGGTGTTCGGCATCACGGTGATGATGGTCACGTCCATGCTGGCCGAAGTGAAAGCGATCCCGCAAGCCGCGGTCGACCATTGCAAGACGCTGGGCATGCACGACTGGCGCATCACCTGGGAACTGGTGGTGCTGGGCAAGGCCGACGTGTTTTTCGACCTGGTCCGGCAAAACGCCGCCATCGGCTGGACGCTCCTGACCATGGTCGAAGGACTGACACGCTCGCAAGGCGGTATCGGCGCCCTGCTGCTCAATGAAAACCGTTACTTTCAACTGGCCGGCGTGTTCGCCATCCAGTTGACCATCCTGGCTTACGGCCTGTTGCAGGACGGCCTGCTGGCCAAAATGAAGTTTGTGCTGTGCCCCTATGCCGTCATCGGCAAGTCGGAATGAGGAGAGACTGATCATGAATGCACCTTTTCCCTATCGCATCGGCGAACGCCTGGTCACCATCGATTGCGTCAGCGTGGCCCATGGCGCGCCGGTATTGTCCCAGGTCAGCGAATCGATTGACGACCTGATCCGTGACGACGTCACGCAAGGCCAGGTCGTATGCCTGCTCGGCCCTTCAGGCATCGGCAAGACGCAATTGTTCCGCTGCATCGCCGGCTTGCAAACTCCCGATTCGGGAGGTGTCTACCTGAACGGCAAACGCACCCCAGTCGCGCCGGGGGAGGTCGGCGTAGTGGCGCAGGATTACCCTTTGCTGCCGCACCGCACGGTGCTGGGCAACCTGATGGTGGCCGCACGCCGGAAGATCGGCAACGACCGGCAAGCGCAAGAGCGCTGCATGGCCCTGCTGGCTGAATTCGGCCTGTCCGACAAGGCACTGGCCTATCCTGCTGCGCTCTCGGGTGGGCAACGCCAGCGCGTGGCCATTGCCCAGCAATTGCTGTGCAGCTCGCATTTCCTGCTGATGGATGAACCGTTTTCCGGCCTCGACCCGCGCGCCAAGGCCAAGGTGTGCGACACCATCCTGAAGATTTCAACGCTGGACGAACTCAACACCATCATCGTGGTGACACATGACATCGATGCGTCGATCGCGATTGCCGACACGATCTGGCTCCTGGGGCGGGAATTCGACGCCAACGGCCAGCCGCTGCCGGGCGCGAGCATCAAATACAAGTACGACTTGATCGCACGCGGCCTGGCATGGCATCACGGGATCGAGGATACGCCGGAGTTTTCTGCCTTGTCGCGCGAAATCAGGCAAAAATTCAACGAGTTATGAGGCAGGTGATCGCCCGTGATTTTTACCGTATCCATCCGCGCCAACGCATGCTAAATTGATATCCGAAACACAACATTCAACAAGGGAGAATAAATCATGGCAGCCAATTTCGAAGGCGGCAAACTGCTCAAGTATGGCATCGGCATCGTCGTCATCCTGGTCCTCTTGATGGTGATCTGGCCGTTCTACACCGTCCCCACCGGCAACCGCGGCGTGGTCACGACCTTCGGCAAGATAACCGGCATCGAAGACGAAGGGCTGGTCATCCTGCCGCCGTGGAAGAAGCTGACCATTTTCAGCATCCGCGCCGAACAGGCCGACATTGAAAATGCCGAGGGCAGCACCTCGGACACGCAACCGGTCAAGGTATCGATGACGGTGCGTTATTCGATTGCGACCGACAAGGTATCGGAAGTCTATGAAAAGTATTCGCACAACGGCGACCTGTCGTCCTATGTCGCCACTGCGACCCAGGAAGTGTTCAAGGCCGTGACGGCACGCTACACTGCCCCGGACCTGATCGGCGAACGCGCCAAGGTATCGGCCGACATCAACGCAGCGCTGGCACAAAAACTGTCCATGTACGGTGCGCAAGTGATCAATATCGACATGCGCAATTTTGCGTTCTCGGAATCGTACATGCGTGCCATCAATGAAAAGGTAACGCAGGAACAATTGCGCCTCGGGGCGGAGAACAAGCTCAAGACGGTGGAAGCCGAGCAAAAGCAAAAGGTCGCCATCGCCGAAGCTGAAGCCAACGCCTTGCGTGCCCGTGCCGACGGCGAAGCCTACGCCACCACCAAGGCCGCCGAAGCCCAGGCCGATGCCCTGAAAGTGCAAAGCGCCGCGCTGGCACAAAACAAGGATATCCTTGAATTGCGCCGCATTGAGGTGGAACGTTTGAAGGCGGAAAAGTGGAATGGCGCCCTGCCGGAAGCGATCTATGCCGGCGCACCCATCCCCTTCCTCAACGTGTCCAAGTAAGCCCGCCTGAACGCTGAGCGGTACCGATGCGGGGGCATTCCTGGTGAATGCCCCCGCTTTGCCATGAACGGCGAGGTTACGATACAGGAAGCCTGCAAAACAGGCTAAGAACCCGTTTCAAAATGAGCAGGGCTAGGGCCTGTTGACATTTAATTTGGGAGTGCGAAGGTACCGTATGCGTTGCAGGCCTAGGCGCGGCGACGCGTCGTAGCGGTGCTACGGCAAGGAGCTGCAACAACGGCATGCGACGCATAC
>Ga0134128_10000059_pt1 | contig 148431 bp, 143 predicted proteins | sample KB31754_FD_96462 | JGI IMG/M metagenome (GOLD analysis project Ga0134128, IMG submission 96462) | Terrestrial soil microbial communities with excess Nitrogen fertilizer from Kellogg Biological Station, Michigan, USA - KB3-175-4 | ecosystem: Environmental > Terrestrial > Soil > Unclassified ... | reverse complement strand
TCTGGTGGAGCGTATCTTTAAACTTAAAATGGATGAAAATCAATTGGTGAATTCTGACCTTACGCTAAGGGATCTGACGCTTTTGAAAAGAATATTTAAAAAGCGTTTAATGAATATGTACCATGTGCGTATAGAATATCCAAAACAGTAATGTCACCCTGAGCCTGTCGAAGGGCAAATCAGGCAGTTGAGTCTTCGATAAACTCAGACTGACTAAATATTAATTCTGTCAAATAATATCCCTTCATAAAACGTAAAATCTTGTATCTTCGCAACTATTAATATGCGCTTTTTATATCACATAGGCAGGTACTTTTTATTAATGAAACGCGCTTTTGCTAAACCTGAGAAGCTTTCGGTGTATGCAAAGCAATTTTTTTTCGAGGTAGATAATATTGGGGTAAGCTCGCTGGGCTTAATAACCATCATCAGTTTTTTTATGGGCGGGGTAATTACCATCCAGGCTGCATTTAGCCTTACCAGTCCGTTAATACCTTTATATGCGGTTGGTTTCACTACGCGTGAATCGATGATCCTGGAATTTTCCCCAACTATTATCAGCTTAATTCTGGCCGGTAAGGTGGGTGGTAATATTGCTTCTGAGATTGGCTCTATGCGGATAAGTGAACAGATCGATGCGCTTGAGATTATGGGTGTGAACTCTGCTTCTTTTTTAATTATGCCTAAGTTTCTGGCGGGTATATTCATCAATCCTTTTTTAATTGCTATCAGTATGTTCCTGGGTATTTTTGGCGGATATGTGATGGGTGTTGCTACGGGAGCCTGTACTTCTTATGAGTATATTTTTGGCATCCAGGCGTTTTTTGTGCCTTGGAAACTGGGCTATGCTTTCTTTAAAACGGCTGTGTTTGGCGGCATTATTACATCGGTTGCGGCTTACCAGGGCTATTACACCGAAGGCGGCGCTCTGGAAGTAGGGCGTTCTAGCACACGTGCCGTGGTATATGGCAGTATTTTGATCTTGTTGTCGAACTTTTTAATTACGCAGATTTTCTTTGTAGAGTGATCGAAATAAAGAACATATCCAAATCGTTCAATGGCGTAAAAGTTATTGATGATATATCGTTTACACTTCAGGCTGGCAAAACCAATTTAATTATTGGTGAAAGCGGATCAGGTAAAACCACTACGTTAAAAATGATGGTGGGCTTGCACAAGGTAGATAGTGGACAAATTATTTATGACGGCGTTGTTTTTACCGAATTAAATGAAAAACAAAAGCAAGATTTTAGAAAAGATATTGGCATGTTGTTTCAAGGTGGAGCGCTGTTTGATAGCATGACAGTAGAAGAGAACATTGCTTTTCCTTTGAAAATGTTTACTAAGTTTTCGGACAGTGAAATAAAAGACAGGGTAAACTTTTGTTTAGAGAAAGTGCGCTTACATGATAGGAATGATCTTTACCCTGCGGAGTTAAGTGGTGGGATGAAAAAACGTGCTGCGCTTGCAAGGGCTATTTCGAGCAACCCGAAATATTTATTTTGTGATGAGCCAAACTCGGGCTTAGATCCTAAAACGTCTATTGTAATTGATGAATTGATACATGAGTTAACCGTTGACTTTAACATGACTACGGTGGTGATCACGCACGATATGAATTCGGTTGTACAAATAGGCGAACACGTAGTGTTTTTATACAATGGTAAAAAATGGTGGGAAGGCGATAAAAATACTATTCTTACTACCGATAATAAGGAGTTGCTTGAATTGGTTTATGCCGCTGATTTTTTCCGTAAGAAGAATCCTAACCAGCACCTTTAAAACTAATACAGTCTTTTATCCTAAATAGGTCTTAAGAATTTTATTCTTGGATGTGTTTCTTAACCTGCGAATAGCTTTTTCTTTTATCTGCCTTACGCGCTCTCTCGTCAGGTTATATTTTTCACCGATCTCTTCCAGCGTTAAACCGTCCTTAAAGCCAATTCCGTAAAACAAAGTAACCACATCGCTTTCTCTTTCGGTAAGCGTGGCAAGCGCCCTTTTAATTTCAATGCTTAAAGATGATGTCATTAAAACATTATCCGGCTGCGGGTTGTTGGGGTCAAACAGCACATCCATCAGGCTCATATCCTCATTACTGGCAAAAGCCGCGTCTGCAGATACATGCCGGTTAGATACACTTAAGGTGACGCTGATCTCTTCTTCGCTCATATCAAGCGCCTCGGCCATTTCTTCCAGGCTGGCTTCGCGCTCAAGCTTTTGCTCTAAAATAACCAGCGCTTTTTTAATTTTATTTAAAGAGCCTATTTTATTTAAGGGCAGGCGTATGATACGGGATTGCTCGGCAACTGCCTGCATAATAGACTGACGGATCCACCAAACCGCATAGGATATAAATTTAAATCCGCGTGTTTCATCAAAACGTTTGGCTGCTTTAATTAAGCCTAAATTTCCTTCATTGATAAGATCGGGCAGTGTTAAGCCATTGTTCTGGTATTGCTTGGCAACCGATACCACAAAACGAAGGTTGGCAACCGTTAAACGTTCTAGGGCAGCTTCGTCGCCGGCACGTATTTTTTGTGCTAAAATGGTTTCTTCTTCTGCAGAGATAAGTTCATGTTTTCCAATTTCTGATAAATATTTATCAAGAGATGCACTTTCTCTGTTGGTTATAGATTTGGTTATTTTTAGCTGCCTCATACATTAGGAGTTATAATTAGTAAACTACGCCGATGTATTAAATCAATAACCAAAAGCAGTATTTGTATAAAGATACGAAAAAAAGCGGCCTTTTAAAGTAAATATCAATAATGTTTCAGAATACTGTACATTATTTTAAAACGCCATATAAATAGCCGAATTAAGCTGTTAATGATCTTTCTATTTCGCCCATTTACCTCATTTTCTGTAATAATGTTTTGTTAGCATTGTTTTTTATATAAATTTGGACATATTAATATAATTTAACGTTTCATGAGAAAAATTACATACGCATTATCTGCTTTTATTTTATCAGCAGGCTTTATTCAGGCAGCGCCGGTTAAGCCTTCTCTGGCAAAACAGGTAGCTCAGAATTTTTACACACAAAATGCTAAAACAGAAATAACTTCCATAAACCTTGCCTATACCGGGTTAACCGCAACAGGACAGGTGGCTTATTATGCTTTTAATGTGAATAACGGTTTTGTAATTATTTCGGGAGATGATAACGCAAGCCCGGTTATAGGTTATTCTACCGAAACGCTTTTTGTTATACCCGATGCCGCTACTACCATTGGGCATTGGCTGGCAACCCGTACAAAAGAAATAGAAAGCATACAAAAACTACATAACCTGCCTACTGCCGAAGTTGGTTTAAACTGGATGAAGTATAAAAATAACGATCCGTCTGTTATACAAAGAAGGGTTAGCAACGCAGCAAGCACCATGAATACAGCAGTTGCTCCTTTGGTGCAATCAACCTGGAACCAATCTCCTTTTTATAATGCACAATGCCCGGGCGGTTCAGTAACCGGTTGTGTGGCTACTGCCATGGCACAAATTATGCGTTTTTGGAATTACCCGGCAAAAGGTACAGGCTCAAGCTCTTATTGCGATTGCTCTTCACAAGGGTATTCAAACAACTATGGCACTTTATCTGCCAATTACGGGGTAACTACTTATAATTGGGCTAATATGCCTTTGCACGTTACATCTGCCAATGCTGATGTAGCAACCTTAAACTACCATTGCGGTGTGAGTGTAGAAATGGATTATGATCCTGCCGGAAGCGGTGCATGGGTAATTACAGCAGACGACCCGGTTTGCGCACAAAGCTCATACGTTAATTATTTTGGGTATGACCCAACAACGATCCAGGGTTTAAACCGTTATAATTATGATGATACCACCTGGACCGATCTTTTAAAAAATGACATCAATATTGGCCGTCCTATACAATATGTAGGTGATGATCCGAATGAAGGCGGGCACACCTGGGTTTGCGACGGATACGATCAGAATGATTTTTTCCATATGAACTGGGGCTGGGGCGGCTCTGATAACGGTTATTTCTTTATTGATAATTTGCTGACTACAAACGGAGGGTTTAATCCTTCGGTTGGGCACGAAGCGGTTATAGGCATTGTGCCGATTGCTGCTAACCAGGTAGACGCAGGTGTTTCGGCTATTGCAGCACCGGTTGGTTTTTATTGCGCTACCAATTTTAGCCCCGTTATTAAATTGCAGAATTTTGGATCGGACGTATTAACCAGTTGCGATATCTATTATAAAATTGATAATGGCGCTTTGCAAACACAAAACTGGACAGGGGCTATGGTTACAGGGCAATCAACCAATGTTAGCCTTTCTAACTTTACAACAACAGCCGGCACGCATACGCTTGTTTGCTATAGCAGCAACCCAAATGCTTCGGCAGATGCCAACATGGCTAACAACCAGTCAACAGTAACTTTTAATGTAACCTTATCAGGCATATTGCCAATTGTGGAAGGTTTTGAAAATTATGTCATCCCATCGTCGGTTTGGTCTTTATCGCATACCACAAGCGGTGTAGATTGGGCTGTTACAAGCGCTGCGGCTGCTACAGGAACCAAATCGTGTATGATCGATAACAATGCAAACGTTGCCGGTAATGCAAGTATTTTGCAAACCAGCAATTCGTATGATTTATCAACTATGGCATCACCGGCTGTATCTTTTAAAGTGGCCTATCAAAAAAAGGCATCCACTAACAACGACAGATTGCAATTTTTTGTTTCAATAGATTGCGGAAACAGCTGGATATCAAAATGGTCGCGTACAAGCTCTTCTTTAGCCGTTCTTTCAGGTACAGGCACAGGAGCATTTACACCAGCTTCAATCGAATTTACAACCTATACGGTTAATATCAGCAATATAGCAACAAGCTCAAATGCCATATTTCGCTGGACGTTTTATGCCGATGCAAACGGTCCGGGTAATAACCTATACATAGATGATATAAATATTGTAGATGCCGGCGGTGGGGCAACACCAAACTTTGCAGGAATTGAAAATGTGGAAGCTTCTGTAAATTTAAACCTGTATCCAAACCCTTCTAATGGGCAAACAAACATTGCTTTTAATCTGTCGGAAAAACATACTATAGCAGTACAGGTAACTGATCTGTTAGGCAGAACCGTAGAAACAATTGACAGCAAACAATACCAGGCAGGCGAAACAATCTTGGCTTTGGGAGTTAACAAAGCATATCAATCAGGTGTGTATTTAGTCAACATCAACATTGACGGGCAGCACATTTCTAAAAAAGTAATTGTGCAATAACTTTAAAAATAATAGTTGAAAGAGCCTCGCACACATGCGGGGCTTTTTTGTTTTATACTTTTTTCCCCACAATGATCAGGTCTCGCAAAACACCTTCCATATCCGCAATTTCAGGCAGGTGTGCCCATTTTTCAAAACCATGTTTATAAAATAGTTTCAGGCTTGGCTCGTTATGCCCGAAAATAAAACCTAAGAGGGAAGTTATTTGTAAAGAGGGGCATTTTTCAATGGCATACTTTAAACAGTAGTTGCCTAAGCCTTTGCCTTGCATCTTGCTTTCCAGGTAGATGCTCAGTTCAGCTGTTTTATGGTATGCCGGCCGGCCATAAAAGCTGTTAAAGCTCATCCATCCGGCGTATGTATTATCAATCTCTATAATGTATAAAGGGCGTGTTTCGGGGTTATGGTTATTGAACCAATCTTTTTTACTTTCAATACTTACAGGTTCCAGGTCGGCAGTAACCAAACGGCCTGCAACGGTTGCATTGTATGTATCAACAATGGCAGGCAGATCATGAATTGTGGCATCTTTAAAAGTAATATTGCTCAGCATACAAACAAGTCGTTTGGGTAAGAAGAGATTATTTTTGTTTCTACAGCTTTATCAAACAAGAGCGTAACAGCTTTTTTGCCAACCTCTCCCAGGTCGATAGAGTATTTATTTACATAAAGATCAATGTGCTTTTTCATCACGGCTTCATCCATTGCCTGCGCATGCTGTTTTACAAAAGGCATTACATCTTCGGTATTGGCAAAAGCATATTCAACGCTTTCTTTTATCAATTGGTTAATTAAAAGCTGGTCTGATTCGGGCAAATTTCTTTGAACAACAATGCCGCCCAAGGGGATGGCAGACCGGCTGTAATCTTCCCACCATTCACCTAAGTCTCTTATTTTAGCCAATCCTTTCTGCTGATACGTAAACCTGTTTTCGTGAATAATTAAACCCAGATCTGTTTTCCCGGAAAGGATCGAATCTTCGATCTCAGAAAAGACTAACTCTGTTTTGTGTGTAAGATTTGGATACGCCAAAGACAAAAGAAAATTGGCCGTAGTATATTTTCCGGGAATGGATACTTTTAGCGATGAAACTATTTCCGGGTTTTGTTTGATCTTTTCAGCCATTTCGGGCAATGCTATCAACAAAGGGCCGCAGTTAAAGCCCAAGGCGCTGCCCGATGTTAATAATCTATAAATATCCGTTAGGTATGCAAAAGCATGGTAGCTCAGTTTTGTAGTGTGCAGCTCGCCTTTAAACGCCATGCGGTTAAGGGTTTCAACATCTTCTATCACAGGCTCAAACTGCAAATGCTTTGTATCAATTTTGTTGTGAATTAACGCATCAAAAATAAAGCAGTCGTTTGGGCAGGGAGAAAAACCAATGGTTATTTTTGTTTTTTGCATGTTCTATAAAACGCAAATTTAATGCATATTTGTAGTATGAAGAGTTATCTGGTTATATTTTTTATGGCTGTTGGATTTTTTATTCAGGCACAAAGCACGGCAACGAATGAAGCAAAACTTAAAACCCTTAGCGATAAGTGTGCTGAATATCACCGCAAAACAGATGGCGAGAGCAATGGCTACCGCATAAAAATTCATTTTGGAGTTGATAAAACCAAAAGACATGAGGTAACTCAAAAATTCACATCGTCATACAGCAGCATACCGGCTTATGAAGAATACCAGCAGCCAAACTTTGTAACCATGGTAGGCGATTTTAAAACACGCGTGGATGCTTACCAGGCCTTAAAAAAAATTCAAACCGACTTTCCGAATGCATTTATCATAAAAAGCAAAATTAAACCCACTAAGTAAATGGCAACTATCATTCCGTTTAAAGGCATTCGCCCTGCTGCAGATAAAGCGCACATGGTGGTTACGCGCAGTGCAGACAATTATAATAAAGACATTTTAAAGCATAAATTAGAAACCAACCCATACTCATTCCTGCAAATTATTAACCCTGATTTTGCCGACGGAAAAAGAAGCAAACCGGGTTCTCCTGAACGCTTAAAAAAAATTAAAGCACGCTTTACCGATTTTGTAAAGGAAGAAGTTTTTATACAAGACCATAAGCCTTGTTATTACCTTTACCAGCAGTTTAAAAACGGGCATATTTATACCGGTATTGTTGGCTGCAGCTCGGTTGATGATTACGAAAAAGGCATCATTAAAAAACACGAGCAAACCTTAAAAGACCGCGAAGAAAAACTAAAAGATTATTTAGAGGTTTGCGATTTTAATGCCGAGCCTGTCCTGTTCTTTTATCCCGATGATGCGGTTATTGAAAGCATGATCAATCATTACCTGGTTAAGCACCCGGCGTATGATTTTACCACAACCGACCGTGTAAGGCATAAAATATGGATCATAGGTGACAAGAAAAATGTAGATACCATTCGCAAGGCCTTTGATAAAATGGATGCCATTTATATTGCCGACGGGCACCACCGCTCAGCATCTTCAGCAAGTTTGGCAAAATCTAAGAAAGCAGCTAACCCTAATTTTACCGGTAAAGAAAATTACAATTTTTACATGGGCATTTTCTTTTCAGAGAACCAGTTAAAGATATTTGATTTTAACCGCGTGGTTAGCGACCTGAATAATTATGCCACCGCCGACCTGCTTGAAAAAATAAAAGAAAAATTCAGGCTTTTGCCGCATAACGAAAACACCTATAAGCCCGAACACAAACATAAGTTCAGTATGTACGTGGATGGCAAATGGTATGAGCTGATGGCAAAGCCCGAAATATGCAACAGCAATGATTCGGTAAAGAATTTAGATGCGTCTATCTTATCTGATCATATACTAACACCCATTTTGGGCATCGACGACCTTAGAACCAATAAATGCATTGGCTTTGTACCAGGTGTTAAGGGAATGGAAGAATTAAAAAAACAGGTTGACAGCGGTAAATATAAAATTGCCTTTGGCTTGTTCCCGGTTTCTATGACCGAGCTAAAGCACATTGCAGATACCAATGGCATTATGCCTCCAAAAACTACCTGGGTAGAACCTAAAATACGCAGTGGTTTGGTTGTGTATAGTCTGGAAGATTGATTTTTATTCTGCCGGCATTTTATATAAAGCCCAACCAGAAGTTGGTGCAGCCAAATCTCTCCACAAATAATAAACTGTATGCTTGTATACTTTTATTCTATCCACATATAAATGTCCTTTAGGTAAAGTTATGCTTACTCGTTTTTTATTTTCAAATAGAGGTATTTTATTTAACACCAATCTTTCGTTTCGGTACACCGTAAAAAAATCGCCGGTATAACTGTCTTGTATAATTATTTTCTGCCAGCCTTTTTGTTTATGATAGCCAGCAGAGTCTCTTAGAATAGTATTTAATCGTATAGTATTGCCGTTTTGGTTATATGACATGACCGTAATTTTGTCGACAATATAATCAAACACATAAATGCTGTCGTGGCGCAAAAATACCGGCGCATATAATTTTTTAGAAGTAAAGAATTCATACTTCCAAACTCGGTGATCTTCGGGCCAAACAATCTGCGTCATTTCATCAGAACAGTATTGAGACCCTGCTTTTCCGCCGGATCCCCCGCCTATGGCACTTATATGGGTTACAGCAGTCATCTCAGTAGGAATTTCCCCCAATTTAGCTAATGAATCGTATCTGTCTATTTTTGCTTTTTCAGCATCACCCCACTTTATTTGCTTTTTGTTTTGTGCAGTATAAAAATTAATTTCCGTAAGAGGATCGGAAAGGGGTTGCAGTTTATAAACTATTTTTTGGTTATGAGCACTAACCAGTTCTTTTATCTTGATAAGAGTATCACAGGCTATTAATTCGTTTATTTGTTTCAGTGAAGAATTAATTTCTACCGGATCTTTTGAAATCAATAAATCGGTATCATTTACGGCAATAGGATATAAGAATTTTTTATTTCTAAAAAATATTCTTCCGGAACAAGCTTTAATAATTTCATCTATCCCTACCGTATTTTGTACCGTTTTGATAATGGAATCTTTTTGATCAATCAAGAATATTTCCCTTTCCATTACCAATAATAAATTTCCATTAGGCATAATCTCATAATCAAATACAGCAGCTCGTTCATTTTGATAAAAAGGGGGCTTGTAAGTATCTGTTACCGTAATCTGGTTAAGGTTAATATCTTTAACCTTTAAGATAACCAAGTAATCTTCATTTGCATGTTTTTTTAGATACTGTAGAATTTCTTTTATAGTAAGCACCGATGTTTCATATCCTAAATAAGCGAAGGAAACCGTTTCTAACGTTAAGGTATCCGAAATTTCAACAGAAAATTTACCCGAATAAGTAGTAGTGCTTTGAGGTTGCTTGTTTTTATACTTTACAGATAGGATGGCATTATCTATTGCTTTTCCGCCGGATGTTTTTACTAAGCCTTTTAAAGTAATTCCTTGTCCATAGGAAACAAGTGAAAGAAAGAGGTTTATACAAGAAAGCAAAACGATTCGCGGCAAACGGAAATTTTTCACAAACGGTATTTTAAGCAAATGTAAAAAATAAAAGTAAAAAAAATGAATAGTTTTTTAAGCGGAATGATTAAGGCTGCCGGCAATACTTTGCAGCTGCCTGTATCGGAAAACCTGGAAAGTTATTACTGCTCAAACATTTTCATCATTTTATCCAGGGCGTTTTCTTCGTGCATCCAATCGGTATTTTCTAAAGACATTTGTGCCGTTTCCGAAGCTCTTTTGCGCATTTGTTTTTCATAGGCTGCAATAGCGCTTTGCACATCCTTATAAGCATTATTGGTAATGTGCTCGCTTAATTCAAGCGCATCCAGCATGGCCATGTTTACGCCTTCGCCGGCATAGGGTGGCATTAAATGCGCTGCATCGCCCAACATGGTAAGGTTTGGCAAAGCATCCCAAGTTTGGTCTAAAGGCATGCAATAAATAGGCCTTGGAATAAAACTGCTTTTAGCATTTTCAAATAGCTCATGCCACACCGCATCCCACTCAGCGAAATCATGCTTGAACCAGCTAAGCACTTTTTCTTTATCCGAAAAATCAATGCCGCTGCTGTTTACCCAATCCTGGTTGGTTTTGTAGCTGGTATAAAAAGCCATGCTTCCGTCGCCTTTAGAGCTTACAATTAAAAGCTCTGCATGGCCAAAGGCAAAGATCTTTCCGCCTTTTAGCAACTCATGTATTTTAGGAGCTGTTACGGCAGAATTATACACACTGCCTTCCACAGCCGTTACGCCCGAGTAGAAAGGTTTAATGGGCGTAATAAAAGGGCGGATCTTTGAATTAGCGCCATCTGCCCCGATTACAATATCAGCAAAAGCACTTGTACCGTTTTTAAATTCAAGCGTCCAGCCATTGCCTGCTTGCGACATGCTTACAAACTGGCCGTCCCACACAACGGTACCGGCTTGTAAAGAATCTAATAAGATATGCCTTAAAGGCCCCCTGTCTATTTCAGGGCGGAAATACGCGCTGCCAAAAGCTTCTTCGCTTTCTTCCAAATGCTGGTCGTAAAAGATGGTTGCCTTATTATCTACAATGCGCATCTTATCAGCACCGGGCCTGTAGTTGGCTTTAAAGGCATCCATCAGGCCTGCCTGTTTAAGCGCTTCCAGTCCCGATTCGGTGTGAAGGTCGAGCGTAGCGCCCTGCACCCTCACGTCTTTATTAAGATCCCGTTCGTATACGTTTACATCAGCGCCTTTTAATTGCAGCAGGCGCGCAAGTGTTAAGCCCCCGGGGCCACCGCCCACAATGGCTATTTTTTTATCTCTAACTAACATGCTTTAAAGTTTTAGTTTGTTTACGCAACAAAACTACTTCCTGGGCAAGGCTAAAAATTGTAGAAATCGGTCATCTTTATTTTTGTATAATTCTTTAGGTATAACGCCCGAAAGCTTTTTCACTTCTTTTATAAAATGAGCCTGGTCGGCAAAGTTTTGCTCGGGAAAAAGCTTGCCCTCTTTTATATGCTGAAACGAGGCCCTGAAACGCAGGATATTGCAATAGGCTTTTAAAGAAACGCCAAACTGCTGGTTGAAATAGCGGTTGATCTGCCGGCTGCTCCAGCTTACTTTTTCGGATAGTTCTTTAACGCTTAATGAGCCTTTCGACTGATAGATCAATTCAAACAATTTTTGTTTGTGGCTGTCTGTATCCTTGTTTACAAGTTCCTGCATTTTGGCAGATGTTTTTTTGCAAAAGCCATCAAAATCATTGAGGTCGTTCTTTGTGATACCCCAAAAACCGGGAGGCATCATCCTGGGCTTATTTACAATATCCGCAATGCCGGTGTGCAACACATACTCTATGGCAGGCAGGTTAAAGCTAATGGCATACATAATTGTTTTAGCCGGAAATTTTGTTTGGGTGGGTTCGCTCTCCAAACCCATTAGCGTGATATGAAAAGGCTCGGTATCTGAAAAAGAAAAGAACAGGTCAACCCGCCCATCGGGGACAATAACAATATCTTTCTCGGTATCGGAATGATTAACCAGCATCCAGAAGCTTTCTACAAAATGGGAAAGCGAAGGATCAGGTTTGGCTATTTTATATTCAAGCGCTGGGTGCATGCTGGTTGCCTTTATATATTATTTCAGAAATAAAACCTGGAAAGTAAAACAGACAAAGCTTATAATAGCTGTTATAAATGAAACGAGTTGTATGTCTTAAGAAAAATTGAAACGAAAATTCAAGCAAGCAGTAAAGAGCTTAAACCTCTACCAAAGTCCCAATTTTAGAGCCCTGGAGCAATTGTTTAAGGTTTCCTGCTTTGTTCATGTCAAATACGATGACAGGCAGGTTGTTTTCTTTACACAGGGTAAAAGCGGTTAAATCCATTACTTCAAGCCCTTTTTCATACACTTCTGTAAATGTTATCGTGTCGTATTTGGTAGCTGTTTTGTCTTTCTCCGGATCTGCGGTATAAATGCCATCTACACGTGTGCCTTTTAAAATCACGTCAGCTTCAATTTCAATGGCGCGCAGGGTAGCAGCTGTATCTGTTGTAAAGTATGGGTTTCCGGTTCCGGCACCAAAAATAACCACGCGGTTTTTTTCTAAATGACGTACGGCTTTACGACGTATAAAAGGCTCGCAAATCTGCTCCATTTTAATGGCCGACTGCAAACGGGTTTGCACTCCCATAATTTCTAAAGCGCTTTGCAGCGCCATAGAATTGATAACAGTGGCCAGCATACCCATGTAGTCTCCCTGCACCCGGTCCATGCCGCCTTTTTCTGCCTGTATACCTCTAAAAATGTTTCCTCCTCCAATAACAATGGCAATCTGGCAACCTGCATCGGCAGCTTCCTTAATTTCGTTGGCATATTGCGCCAGGCGCTCGTTATCAATACCGAAGTTTTTATTTCCCATCAGGGCTTCTCCGGAGAGTTTCAATAATATTCTTTTATATTTCATCGTTCGTAGTTTATTTTATTCACAACAAGGCAAAAAAAATCCCGACTTAATGTCGGGATTAAAATTAAAATTTAATTAACTCAACTGGTAGCGTTTGAATGCTGTAATGGTTAAGTCTTTATCAATGCTTTGCAGGTATTGTCTGATAGATAATTTATTGTCTTTAATAAACTCCTGGTTCAATAAGGTAGATTCTTTGTAGAATTTAGCCAATTTACCCTGAGCGATTTTTTCAACCATTTCTTCAGGTTTACCTTCTGCACGGATTTGTTCGCGTGCAATATCAAGCTCGCGCTCTAATGTTTTGGTATCTACATCGTCTTTATCAACAGCAACCGGTGCCATTGCTGCAATTTGCATAGCAACGTTTTTACCAACTTCTTCGCTTACCGGTTTAGTGAAACCAACAATACAAGCTAATTTATTACCCGGGTGGTTATAAGCAACAACAGTAGCTGCGTCTATAGCCTGGTAGTAAGATAATTCTATCTTTTCACCTATTTTACCAACTTGCTCCATAAATTTATCACCTACAGTAACATCGTTGTTGTAAGGCAATGAATTAAAAGCTTCGATAGAAGCAGGTTTTTTATCAATTGAAATTTGAGAGATCGTGTTAGCAAAAACACCAAAATCAGCGTTGATAGCCACGAAATCTGTTTCGCAGTTAACAACTACCAGGCTACCGTGTTTTGCATCAGCAGAAACTCTGGCAATAACCATACCTTCTTTTGCATCGCGGTCTTGGCGGTTAGCAGCAACTTTTTGTCCTTTTTTGCGAAGATAATCAACAGCTTGTTCAAAATCTCCGTTCGCTTCTTCAAGCGCTTTTTTACAATCCATCATACCTGCGCCGGTTTGCTGGCGTAGTTTATTTACTTCACTTGCAGTAATTGCCATTTTTGATTCCAATTTTATTGATTATTTTCTTGCAGGAGTTGTAGTTCTTTTACGAGCGCCTTTTTTAGCAGGGGCTTTTTCTTCGTTATCTTTTGCAGAAGAGTATTTAGTAGCACCTTCTTTTTCGATAATTTCTTCTTTTTCGTCAGCTTCCTGAGCGTCTTTATCTTGTTTACGTTCTGAAAGGCCTTCTGCTACTGATTTGCAGATGATATCCAAAATATAAGCAATTGAAGTAGAAGCATCATCATTTGCAGGGATCGCAAAATCAACCGAATTTGGGTTTGAGTTTGTATCTACGATACCAAAAGAAGGAATGTTTAATTTTTTTGCTTCGGCAACTGCAATGTTTTCTTTGCTCACGTCAACAATAAAAATAGCTGATGGAAGACGTGTTAGATCTGCAATTGAACCGAATTGAGTCTCTAATTTCGCACGTTCGCGTGAAATGTTTAAACGCTCTTTTTTAGAGATATTGTCAAAAGTACCGTCTTTGGTCATTTTGTCAATTTGCGCCATTCTGCGTACTGTTTTGCGGATAGTAGCAAAGTTAGTAAGCATACCGCCCGGCCAGCGTTCTGTAACGTATGGCATGCCGATTGCTTTTACTTTTTCAGCTACAATTTCTTTAGCTTGTTTTTTTGTTGCAACAAAAAGGATTTTTTTGCCTGAACGGGCGATTTGTTTTAACGCGTTTGCAGATTCTTCAATCTTTACAACGGTTTTATTTAAATCGATAATATGAATACCATTTTTTTCAGCAAAGATATAAGGAGCCATTGCAGGATTCCATTTGCTGCGCATGTGACCAAAATGTGCACCTACTTCTAATAATTCGTTAAACGATGTTATTGCCATGTTTTTATTGATTCTAAAATATATAAATTAACGTTTGCTGAATTGGAAACGACGACGAGCACCTGCACGACCAAACTTTTTACGCTCAACCATACGCCTGTCACGGGTTAGCAAATTATCAGGGCGCATATTTGCACGCAATTCAGGATTTTCTTCTACCAAAGCTTTAGCAATAGCTAAACGAATAGCTTGTGCCTGGCCGGTAGTGCCGCCACCGTGTACATTTATTTTAACGTCGTATTCGTTACGCAGGTTAGCTGCTAATAACGATTGCTGAACGTAATACTGTAGGGTAGTAGTTGCAAAATATTCTTTGTAATCGCGGCCGTTAATTACGATTTCGCCTGTACCTTTTGTTACAAAAGCACGTGCTACCGATGTTTTTCTTCTTCCTGATGTGGTGATTTGTTCCATTCTTTATTATTAAGCGATAATGGTATTAATGTCTAATTTAACCGGTTGTTGTGCTTCGTGCTTATGCTCGGTACCTTCGTAAATAAATACGTTTGTATTTTGCACACGGCCTAAACGATTTTTAGGCAACATACCATGTATAGCTAAACGTAGTATTTCGGTTGGGTTACGTTTTAATAACTCTTTTGGAGTTGCAAAACGCTGTCCGCCCGGATACCCGGTGTAGCGTATATATTCTTTATCTTCGGTTTTGTTACCGGTAAATCTTACTTTATCGGCATTGATGATAATTACGTTATCTCCGCAATCTACGTTTGGAGAGAAAGAAGCTTTGTTTTTACCTCTTAAGATATAGGCTACTTTAGATGCTAAACGACCAACTACCTGGTTTTCTGCATCAACTAAATGCCATTTTTTTTGAATGGTTGCCGCGTTGGCAAATTCGGTTTTGTAACTAATTGAATCCATTTCTTGATTTTAATTTCCACTAAGGGGGTGCAAAGATATACTTTTTTTTATCTGAAACAAAAAATGTTACTTTTTTTTCGCAAAGAAGATGAGATTTTTAGATGTGGGAAATGGGATTTTCATATCCGAAGGGTAAAATTACGTTATTTTTCGCAAAAATTGCATAATTCTAACTCAATTCTCATATCCAAATTTTATGCTTTCTTCTTTTTCACAGGCTCGGGTGCAACAACTTCTGGCTTATCTTTTTTAAAGAGGTCGGCTTTGCTTTTGGGTTTCCGGTAATCCTGCCACACAAATCCTTTAATTTCTATTTCTTTTACATTTAAGCCTTTTATAGGCAAAATTTTGGCCACCGGTTTTTTTATAAATGTGATCTGGTCCAGTTTTCCGGCTTTTTCGTTTACGGTAAGCTTGCTGCTTTCAATTAAATTAACACCCTGCAACCTTTTTTTATCGTTTTGCAGGTAATAAACCGCCTGGGCATTGCCAATAATATCAATTCTTCGCAATGTATCCAGCTTAAAGTAGGCCCAAAGCACTTTTCCCTTTATCTGGTTAAAATGTACAGTATCAATTTGCTCTATAATAAACGTGTTTTCAGGGATGAAGATCTTGTCTGTTTTACTGTTGGCAAAATAAACGGTTATCTTTTTCCCGCTTATTTGATTTTTCTTTTCCCACATAACCGGTAGGTGGTATAGAGTGAGTGTGGAATCGTAGGTAGAATACACCATCGTATCGGCCACGCCCTGCATATCAGTCTTGAAAATTTTTACGTGATGATATGCTTTTAATACGGTGCTGTCTTTGGGAACGTAGTTTAAGCTGTCTTTTGTTAACACAGTTATTGCTTTATTTCTGTCTTCCAGGCCCATCAGGGTATCTTTTTTGATGAAGGAGATAGAATCGTTTATGTGTTTCTTTAAGACCTTTATTTTTCTATCGTAGGCAAACATGCTGTCGGCTGTGGCAAATAAAGAATCTTTACCCATGGCTTTTGTAAGCAAGGCGTTTTCGGTTACCCACATGATGCCTTTTTTCTGGTTGCTGAATGATCTTTCCCCGCTGATAATCATTTTTTCAGCCGTATCAACCATTTTTACATGATCGTAGCCATACCCGGTTTCTTTCTTTTTATCATAATACATGCTATCTGCATATAAAATATTTTTACCCGAATAAACAATTGCCTTTTTGGTAAGGTGCGAAACCTGTGTTTGTGTATTGTACCAGCCTTTTTCGCAATAAAGTTTATCTTTTTTGCTGTCGATCGTAGTGGGCCCCAGAAATACAACAGTTTTGCTGGTTGTAATATATTTTAAGGTATCGGCAACCATGATATAATCAGGGTTTACGAGCTTTACATCATATTTAAAAGATACGGTTTTAGATTCAGAGTAATAATATCCATGCTGACTGGTCAGCGTGTTTTCTTTAGAAACAATAGTACCGCCTGTTTGATAACTGGCAATTTTATTCTTAGAATCAAAATTTAAAACAGCGGTAGTTAAGGTCATATCTTTTTCATTGCACACTACATCGCCTTCTATAACGCCAAGCTTTGTATTGCCGTCATAACGCGCATTTTTCCCTGTAATAGTAAGCGAATCTCCCTGGCGGATGAATATATTGCTGTATGCTTCAATGTTATTGTTGTCTAAGAAATAAGAACTGTCACAAGTCATGTACATACCGTCTTTGGTAGTAAACTGCACATGACCCAGTAATCGTTTGGCGCCGCCTTTATAGGTTTTAACAAACTTAATTTTATCAGCTTTATAATCAATTTGCTCTTGTGCAGAAACCCAAAGCGTGCATAAAAAAGAGAAAAGAAAATATATGATTTTAGATTTCATTAACGCTTGCGAAATTAGGTAATTGTATTTATACGGCAAATAGAACGCAGATAACACTGATTATTACAATTTTCACGGATTTTGGGTTAACAGAAACACCAATTAAAATCATATTTAATCTGCAAAATCTGCGTTGCAATTTTTATTATACGTATAAAAATATTATTTTTGTGGTATAAATACAAAATACCATGGATGCCAAAATAACCCTATCCTTTGATAAGCAAGTGATAGAAAAAGCAAAACTTTATGCCGAAAGCCAAAACATCAGCCTGTCGAGGCTTATGGAGCTTTTACTGGATAAAATAACCAGCAAACAATACACATCCTTAGAAGATCTGCCCGTATCCGATTGGGTTAATATAGTTGCAGAAGGCGCGGCTACTTATAATGCAAAGCCTAAAAAACGGGCAGCGCTTAAAGAAGAATTTTACACCAAAAAGAAATGAAGGTGTTTTTAGATGCCAATGTGCTGGTGTCTGTCCTGAATAAGGAATACCCATCATTTACTTATTCTGCAAGGATTTTAAGCCTGTCAGATTCTTCTAAATATAAAATTTTTACATCTCCTTTGTGTTTGGCTATTGCTTTTTATTTTGCAGAAAAAAAATGTGGCACTACGTTAGCAAAGCAAAAAATAAACCTGTTGACAGAAAAACTGTATATCACAAACCTTAACGAAAAAACAGTTTTAGAAGCTAATAAGAACAAGAAGGTACACGATTTTGAAGATGGTTTGCAATACTACTCTGCTCTTGACAGCGGATGTAAATACATTGTTACCGAAAACCTGGAAGATTTTTATTTCTCTGAAATTGAAGTTTTAACGGGGCGACAATTTTTAGAGAATTATGTTTTTTAATGGAATGATTAAGCCGTTTGCTTCTTCATCACGATCGTTTGCTTTCTGTCTGGCCCTACAGATACAATGCTGATGGGCACCTGTGTGCTTTGCTCAATAAAATTAATATAGTTCATTAATTCTTCCGGTATACCGGTTGCAGCAGTAATGTTTTGTTTCCAGCCTTTAAACTCTTTGTAAACAGGCGTAATCTCTGCATTGATAACATCAAATGGAAGTATCTCTGTTTTCTCGCCATTAATTAAATAATGCGTGCAAATTTTTATGGTATCAAAATCGTCCATCACATCGGCCTTCATCATGGTAAGCTCGGTAACACCGTTTATCATAATGGCGTATTTAAGCGCAGGCAGGTCTAACCAGCCACAACGGCGTGCACGCCCTGTTGTAGAACCGAATTCATTACCAATCTTGCGCATGGTTTCGCCGGTTTCATCGTTTAATTCGGTAGGAAAGGGGCCGCTGCCAACGCGTGTGCAATAGGCTTTAAAAATACCGATCACGTTTCCAACGGCGCGGGGCGCAATGCCAAGCCCGGTGCAGCAACCTGCTGTCATGGTATTTGAAGAAGTTACAAAAGGATATGTTCCAAAATCAATATCAAGCATAGAGCCCTGGGCACCTTCTGCCAATACTTTTTTTCCGTTTTTAAGGGCCTCGTTAATGTAATATTCGCTATCAATGTGTGTAAGCTGTTTTAACTCTTCAACCGCCTGTAGCCAGACTGGTTCAAGCTCTGCAAGATTATATTCAAAATGATGGAAAGCCAAAAGCTGTTTATGTTTTTCTACAAGTGAATCGTATTTTTCTTTAAAGTTAGGCGCTGTAATATCTCCCACACGTAAACCGTTTCTGCCGGTTTTATCCATGTAAGTTGGGCCAATTCCTTTTAATGTAGAGCCAATTTTTTCTTTTCCTTTAGAAGCTTCAGAAGCTGCATCCAGCAAGCGATGTGTAGGCAATATCAAATGCGCGCGTTTGCTGATCAGTAATTGTTTTTTTATGTCAACGCCCATTTTTATCAGTGCGTCAATTTCTCTTTTTAAAATAACTGGGTCTATTACAACACCGTTACCGATAATGTTTGTGCAGTGTTCATGGAAAATTCCGCTGGGGATAGTATTCAGCACATGTTTAATGCCGTTAAATTCTAAGGTATGCCCTGCGTTTGGCCCTCCCTGGAAACGGCAAATCATATCATACGAAGGGGTTAATACGTCAACAACTTTACCTTTGCCTTCATCGCCCCATTGCAGGCCTAACAATACATCCGCTTTATTATTCATTTAAAAAAATTAAGAGCCAAAATTACGTTAAATACCAGCGTTGAAACGGTACTTTAATAATTTGTTGATAAAGAATTTTATGATAAGATTTTTATATTTTTACCCTGATGTTTAAGTATTTGCCTCTGTTTTTTTTGCCGTTTTTTGTCAGCGCACAAACCAGGTTTGAGCTTGTAAAAAGAGCTTCGTGTTTTAAGCATCCTGAAAATATTTGCATCATTTCTGCATCTAAAGTTTTAATTGCTGATATAGGAAAGACCTTGAAATCAGCTGAAAAAGACAGCGACGGTGTTGTTTATCAATGTGCTTTGGATAACATCAACACAAAGAATAAACTAAATAAAACTTTTAAGTTAAATGCGCCAAAAGGAATGGTGCTTAGTAACAACACCCTTTTTATTGCAGATGTGAACAGGATCGTGCTGGTCAATGTTGAAACAGGTTTAAAAACAGACGAGATAGTCTTTCCTGATACGACAGTATCTTTAAATGATGTTTTTTTATTGGATGAAAACACGCTCTTAGCTTCGGTTACCAACCAGCATGAATTATATGCTGTAACCATAAACTCAAAAGAGATCATCAACCTGTCGAACAACAGCATTTATGGGGCAAACGGCTTGTGCAAGGATGAGAATAAAGTATATGTGTGCGGCTTTTCTTCTAAGGAAAAAGGTAAAGGCAGCATTTATGAATATGATTTAGATCAAAATAAAACCAACCTTATCATAAAAGATCTGGGACATTTAGATGGCTTAAAAATGTATAACAAAAAACTTTTGGTGAGCGATTGGGGGGCAGATTATAACCACGGTAAGATTTGGGAAATAGATTTAGTAAATAAAAAAGAACGCCTGTTATTTGAAGATGAGATGCTGAAAAGCCCTTCCGGCTTTGATTTGCTGGGTGATACGCTGGTTTTACCTTGCCTTGATAGCGGAGATGTTTTGGTGTATAAGCTTAAATAGAAGCTAATTCAGCTGTTATTTTCCTGGTAGCGCCTGCTTTACTGCGTATATAATTTTGTATTTCTGTACGTAGTTTTTCCTGAAGATCTTGATCAGAGATCAACTTGTCAAAAAACAAGTACAGATCATTTTCATTCGTAATTTCTTTTGAGATTCCTGATTGCAAGGTTTCTGCAGCTTCAATAAATTTATGGTGATTTGTTCCAAAGGCTACAGGAATATTGTAAACCAAAGCTTCCAGTATATTATGTATGCCGTCATTAAAGCCGCCGCCAATATAAGCCGCCGTTCCGTAACGGTAAATTTGAGATAAAATACCTATCGTATCAATAATTAAAACATCAGCCTGTTCAATATGTACAGGGTTTGTATAACAAGTATAATTTTTGCCAATCAGTTTTTCAAGATTTGAAACCGAGGTTTTATTTACTTCATGTGGTGCAATAATTAATTTTAAATCATCATGTTTTTCTTTCAGCTTTTTATAAGCTGCCACAACAATTTCTTCATCTTTTAGCCATGTACTTCCCGCAATCAGCACTTTGTTATTGCCACAGAAACTATCCAGTAAAGGCAATTCTTTTTTGGTATGGGCTATTTCAATTACCCTGTCAAAACGGGTGTCTCCCGCAATTTCGAGCGTAGTTAAGCCTTTGTTTTTTAGCAACTGAAAAGAGTGTTCGTCCTGCAAAAATATTTTTTTGTAACTTTTTAAAGCCTTAAAAAAAATCTGTCCATACCATTTAAAAAAATGCTGCTTAGGCCTGAATACGGCACTGATCAGGTACGTTGGAATGTTTTGCTTTTTTAGCTCCGATAAATAATTCAGCCAAAACTCGTACTTGACAAACACAGCTGTTTTGGGTTTTACAAGCTCAATAAATTTTTTGGCATTGCGCTTAAAATCAGCCGGCAAATAAAAAACAGCATCGGCTCCATCATAATCTTTTCTTATTTCATACCCCGAAGGAGAAAAAAAAGTAAGCACAATTTTTATTCCCGGATTTGCTTTCTTCAACGATTCTATAACCGGTCGACCCTGTTCAAATTCACCTAAAGACGCACAATGAAACCAGATAATATTTCCGTTTATATTTCTTTCTTGTAAAGTTTTTTTAATGTGTTGAAAGCTGTTTTTTCTTCCTGAAACCCACTTGCGGGCTTTGTCGTTAAATAAAGAAACAATGTGTATGCTAAGCCAGTAAAGAAAAATTACAAAATTATAAAACAACATATTTAGTTGTAGTAAAACTCTTTTGGAGCTTTTTTATACAAAGGCAGCATCCACCCAAGGCGTATGCCTATTAAAACATCTATGCGCCTTTTGTTGTCGGGTGCCATCAAATCATATTGGTAACCACGCAATCCTGTTGTAAAGCCTTCCTGGAAAGTAAACCCGGCATAACAATTAGCCAGCCTGTTTTTAGCTAGAAACATATAACCAACAAATTGTTCGGTAGCAAAACCGCCGGTTAACCTGTCGTAGCCTTTTTTCAGATCACCATATACTTGTGGCAGGCTTCTGCCTATATCTGCAATGTGTATCTGGCTTTGCATGTAACCAAGCCCCATATATAACAACAACCCGCTGTTTTTGTTTTTTCCAAGCTTATTAATAACGGTACCAACCACACCGTATAAAGTAAAGCCTCTTTCGTTAACCCTTACACTGGCCGGGTTTCCATTGCCATCTGTAATCGTTGGAGGATCACTGTTATTGTACATGTTCTCTAGTGAATTTTCTTTAACGTTGCCGCTAAAAAAATAATTTCCTTCAACGCCAATAATTAAATTCTTGCTCGTTTTATAAAGAATAGGCATACCCACGCTGAAATTTCCTCCATAACGTTTAGATAAATCGCCGTATGGTAAATCACCTTCAAGTGCAACCCCTACAATAATAAAATGATGGCAGCTGTCTTTATACTCAGTACGGTTCGCCCTCATTTTTTGCCGCTGCGCAAATGCAGTTATGCTAACAAAAAACAGTGATAATATTAAAAACGGTTGTTTCATTTTTTTAGGAGAAAACAAATATACACTAAAAAATAATTTTACGAAGTACCAATTAACTGTTTAATTTTATGCGATTGTATGTACAGGCTTTTAGATTTTTTTTGGAAGAATAATTTACCTCGCTGGTCTATATTAATTATAGATGTTATTGTATGTGCTTTTTCGTTAACACTGGCCTTTTTCTTACGGTTTAATTTTGCTTCCATCCCTCCGCAAGACCTTAAAAACATGCCAATAGACTATGTCATGGTTTTGGGCATTCGTTTTTTCAGTTTCCTGATCTCTAAAACATATAAAGGCGTTGTTCGTTATACAGGCTCTAAAGATTCCATGCGCATTTTATTTGTAATACTTAGCGGCAGCGGGCTTTTATTCCTGATCAATTTCACAACCCGCATAATTGTTGGCATTTACTACATTCCGCAATCTGTTATCATCATCGATGCGCTTTGTACTATGTTTATTATGATCGCCTCACGTTTAGCTGTTAAAGCCATTTATTTTGAACGCAAAAACCCGGACAGAAAAAAGACAAACGTTTTGATCTATGGGGCAGGAGAATCAGGTATTATTACCAAAAGAACGCTTGAGCGTGACGCGGATATTAAATACAAAGTAATTGGCTTTGTAGACGATGATAGCAAAAAAAAGGGCCGCAGCCTGGAAGGTGTTTTTGTTTACCAGCCGGATAAGTTAAAGGAACTGATTGCAGAAAAAGAAATAGAAACCGTTATTATTTCTATTTTAAATATTTCTTCTGAACGGAAAAATGAAATTGTAGATGCCTGCCTGCAACAAAATGTAAAGGTGCTGAGTGTGCCTCCTGTAAGCAAATGGATCAATGGAGAGCTTAGCTTAAACCAGCTTAAAACCATACAAATTGAACAATTGCTGGAACGCAACGCTATTAAATTAGACGCTTCGCTTATCGGGCAGCAATTGCAGCATAAAACCATTCTGGTTACGGGTGCTGCGGGCTCTATCGGAAGCGAATTGGCGCGTCAGATACTTCGCTTCAATCCTCAAAAAGTTATTTTACTGGATAATGCTGAAAGCCCTTTGCACGAAATAAACTTAGAGCTTTCAGAAAAATATACTCCGCAAAACTTTGAGGTCGTTATGGGCGACGTTCGTAATCCTGATCGGATGCGCAATGTGTTCAACACCTTTAAACCTCAATTGGTGTATCATGCCGCTGCTTACAAGCATGTGCCCATGATGGAAAATAACCCCTCGGAATCTATCTTAACCAATGTCTTGGGGACCAAAATTGCTGCCGACCTGGCCGTTGAATTTAAAGTCGAAAAATTCGTGCTGATCTCTACTGATAAAGCCGTAAACCCTACTAATGTAATGGGCGCAAGCAAGCGCATTGCTGAGATCTACACACAATCATTGGGCAAAAAATCGGCGGTAAAATTTATTACAACACGCTTTGGAAATGTATTAGGGTCTAATGGTTCTGTTATCCCGCGCTTTAGAAAGCAGATAGAGCAGGGGGGGCCTATTACCGTTACACATCCCGAAATTACCCGTTATTTTATGACCATTGCCGAGGCTTGCTCCTTAGTTTTGGAGGCAGGTTGCATGGGCATTGGTGGAGAAATTTTTGTGTTTGACATGGGCAAGCAAATCAAGATTGCTGACCTTGCAAAGAAAATGATACAGCTATCCGGTTTAACAGAAGAGCGTGATATTAAGATCGTGTATACAGGCCTTCGCCCGGGAGAGAAATTATACGAAGAATTACTCGCTTCTGCTGAGAACACCCTGCCAACGCATCATCCGCAAATTTTGATCGGCAAAGTAAAGCAATATAATTTTGAAGAGACCTCTCAGAAAATCGAGACACTGATAAACTTGTTCGATTCACAAAACAACACCGATATTGTTGCTGCTATGAAAAATTTGGTGCCTGAGTTTAAAAGCAACAACAGCGTTTTCACCAAGCTGGATTAAACAGCTTATTCTTTAACGAGCTTCTGCATATAAATTTTATCCGCCCGGGTAATTTGTATGTAATAAATACCCGCAGGCACACCTTGCAGATCCATGTTTAATTCGTCAGTATTATTGGCTTGAATTTCTTTTACAGGCTGGCCTATTACATTCAGCACTTTTACATGTAAAATATCTCCGTTACTTTTTACGCTCACTGTAAAATTATCTTTAAACGGATTTGGATAAACAGCATACTCCTGCTGTCCATGATCGTAGCTCTCAATACCTGTGTTTAACAAGGGGCAAACAGTTCCACCTATGTCGGCAAAATTTTGGCAAAGCGACTGGTAATATTGATTGGCAATTACCGGATCGTGTACAATAATAAAATTTTCATCATTCAAAACCTCAGCCGATGTAGTCCAATTGAAAGAGCCTGTGGCAACCTGCGGATCTGATGTTGGATGTAAAGCATCCACTAACATCGTTTTATTATGATACACCGCCGAATTTCCTCCATAAAACACTTCCAGGTTTGGCCCCATTACAGAAGCCGGTTTTAGCGTGCCATACGGTGCTGTATAAGTTCCCACGGCACTGTAGCTGTCAAGTATGCCAAAAGCAGAAACCCCAGCAGCTATACGATTTTTTATGGCAGTTGCAGCACTGTTGTCCGTAAAGGTATAAATGCCAAAAGCGAGGTCGCCGTTGGCGCTATTTATAACATTTTGCAGGGTGGTTTTAGAACCATCTTTCGGGCTAAAATAAACCTCAACCGGCGTGCCATTAACAGTAAAGGTATTTATAGGAGAAGCTGTTTTATATATCCCGAATTTAGAATTTGCCAGGTTTGGCGTAGCAGCCGTTCCGCCCCACATTTGGTTAAACTGGCCGTAATAAGCCTGTGCCAGGGTTTGATCCTGTATAACAAGTACATTATTATAATCTACCGTGTTTTGCTCGGTTGTAAAATTAAATGAGCCTGTCCACACAATAGCATCGCCTGGATTAGCAGAATTTACATCAAAAATCACAAATTTATTATGGCAAATACCATAGGTGCTGGTTGTAGGGCTTGATATAGAATGTATGTTAGGGTTTACATTGGCTGCAATGGCATTATTGGTAGATGAGCCGTTGTTTATCCATCGAATGACCACACCGCGTGCATAGGCATTATTAATAGCCCTTGCAATAGATTTAATGCTATCGCCAGAACCCGTTTGATAGAAATTATAAACGCAAAGATCTATGGTAAACTTTGCCCTGTTTATGTAGGCGATCAAAGTATCCTTAAACCCGTTAGGCAAATACACCGCGTTTACACTGCTTGAAACGCTTGTGTTTACGGGGTGATTAAAATAGCATTTTATTTTAGGGTTTACCGTTTGTGCCGTAAGAGAAAGGCTTCCTATAAACAGTAAAACGCTGACTAAGAATGCTAGGGTTTGAATCTTTTTCATGTAATAGTATATTTAATACTTGGAAAGCGGTTTTGGATGATCTGCTTCCAGATTCCAATAAGATGTTCACCCTCAAAAGCAAGCACAATATACCATAATTAACATAATTTATTCGGTTTTTTAACAAAATATTTTTAACCACACTTCGTTGTAAAAGCAATTTGAACTAAGTGCTACCTTTAACATCTATTAAACGCATATAAATGAAATTCGATTTACAGCCAAGCCTTGAAAACGAACTGATCAGGATACAGCCTCTTAAGACGACAGATTTTGACACACTTTACAGCATCGCATCCGATCCGTTGATCTGGGAACAACACCCCAATAAAGACCGATATAAAAAAGAAGTATTCCAGACTTTTTTTAAAGGTGCCTTAGAATCGGGCGGAGCATTTTTGGTTTTTGATAACAAAACAGGCAAAGTCATTGGCAGTTCGCGCTATTATGGCTTAGATGCGGAAACAAGCACCATTGCCATAGGATACACCTTTATTGCCTGCGCTTATTGGGGTAAAGATTACAACAAAGCCCTGAAATCTTTAATGCTAAACCACGCCTTTAAGTTTGTCGATCATGTAATTTTTCACGTAGGCGCTAATAACCTGCGCTCGCAAAAAGCAATGGCTAAAATTGGCGGCATAAAAACAGGCGAGATAGAAATGGAATACTACGGAGAGCCTAACCGGCTGAATTTTATTTACCAGATAAATAAAGGGAATAACTAAACCAGGTCGAATAAATTAGCTACCCCCGGATAACGTGCTGTGGTAAAGCCTTCGGCATAACGTGCACCAATGCTTCTGCCCCATAAGCTCATTTTAGCATTAATGGTTTCTAAAAACTCAGGGCTTGAAATAGGTGTTTGCGGTTCTTTCGAATTCGGGTCGTAAAACTGGGATGAAAAAGCCATAATAGCCTCCATTTTTTTAGCGGCAAATTCGCTTATGTCAACTACAAAATGCGGGTGGATATAATTATCCTGGATGTAATGATATACAGCTTTTGGCCTCCAGGCAGCTTGGTTAGTATCTATCTTAACCAAGCCCGAATAAAAGCAAGCATCTGCTGTTAATTTAGCCGCACGCCCATGATCCGGGTGCCTGTCGGATATAGCGTTACATAAAATGATCTGTGGCTTGCACTCCCGTATGACTTTAATAATCTCTACAATATGAGGCTGTGTATTTTCAAAAAAGCAATCGGCAAAATGCAATTGCTTGCGGAAAGATGCACCCAATATTTTAGCAGATTTCATAGCCTCTTGTGTACGAAGTTCTGCATTGCCCCGCGTGCCCATTTCGCCTAAGGTAAGGTCTAACAAGCCTACTGTTTTTCCAAGAGAAATGTGTTTTAAAAGCGTACCCGAACAACTAAGCTCGACATCATCGGGATGTACGCCAATCGCTAAAATATCTGCCTGCATTTTTTATGAATAAGATTAAATGTCATGCTGAATTTATTTCAGCATCTTATGAGACACTGAAACGAGTTCAGGGTGACGAGAATCAAATTATTTTCCTTCGATCCATTTGATGATCTCTTCATCATCCGGTTTGGTTTTAGAACCTAAATGTTTTACAAAATGACCGTTCTCATCAATCAGGTATTTATTAAAATTCCAGCTCACTTTATTGTCTTCAACCCCGTTTTGGTCTTTGTTTTTTAACCACTGGTAAACCGGGCTTGTAGAAATGGTGATCTTTTCCATCATAGGGAAAGTAACGCCATAATTTTTAGTGCAAAATTCCCTGATATCAGAGCTGGTTCCGGGTTCCTGGCTCATAAAATCATTGCAGGGAAAACCGATAATAACAAAATTCTTGTCTTTGTATTTTTCATAAACCCCTTCCAGTTCTTTATACTGAGGCGTAAAACCACATTTACTGGCCGTATTTACTACCATCACTTTTTTACCTTTTAAAGAGGCCAAATCAAAATCCTGCCCTTCAAGCGTTTTTACTTTAAACTGGTGAATAGATTTTGGGTCTCCTCCAAAAAAAATGCTCATGGCCAAAAGCGCTGTTGCTAAAATTATTTTCATACGTAGTTTTTTTACCTTGTTATAAGTACGAAATTAGCTATAAATTGGTTTTAAAAGCCTAAAATCTTTTAGCTATTTTTGCCTGATATTTTGAATACCGGCAACATCATAGCGCTGTTAAAAAAAGAATTTCTTTTAGAGTTCAGGCAAAAAACATCTTTGGCAAGTATCTTATTATACGTGCTAAGCATTGTTTTCATCAGCTTCCTGAGCTTTAAAAGCGGCATAAAACCAGATGTGTGGTGCGCCCTGTTTTGGATCGTTTTATTTTTTGCAGCCATAAACGCAGCCTCCAAAAGCTTTTTTACCGAAAGTAAAGCACGCGGCATCTACAATTACACACTGTATCATCCTACCGAATTTGTGATCTCTAAAATAGTTTACAACATCCTATTGCTTTGGGTAGTGTGCCTTTGCAGCGTTTTGTGCTTTAGCTGGATGATCAATTACCCTGTACAAAACACCTTATTATTTATAATGGCTTTATTGCTGGGAAGCACAGCCCTGGCCGGTTCTTTAACACTGATGAGCTGCATTGCCTCAAAAACGGGCAACAGCTATTCGGTTATGAGCCTGTTAAGCATGCCTGTTTGCATTCCGGTTATGCTACTTTCATTGCGGCTTACCAAAAATGCCATCGATGGGTTGGAATGGTCGGTTAGCTACAAATACCTGGGCGGATTATTTTTTATCGATCTGATAATTATCACTTTGTCGCTTTTTTTATTTAGGTATCTTTGGAAAGAATAAAATGATCAAAAACTGGTGGTGGAAAATAGGTGCAATTGCTTTGGTATTATACTCCATTGCTATGGGTTTTCTAGGAAACGTGCCCCGCTTAAACATCCTCAACGAAACTATTCGCAATCTTTATTTTCACGTGCCTCTGTGGTTTGCCATGCTGGTGCAAATGGGCATTTCGTGGGTGTTTGCTTTGATGTACCTTAACGGATACAAAATCAAATACGATATTTTATCCTCGCGTGCCGCATATGTAGGCGGTATGTTTGCGTTGCCGGGCGTTATTACCGGATCTATTTGGGCAACTTATACCTGGGGTAAGCCCTGGGTGGCAGACGATCCTAAATTGCAGGGCGTTATGGCTGCCATGATTGTTTATTTTGTGTATTACCTTTTGCGGGCGCTCATTCCCGATGCGCAAACCAAAGCACGCATATCGGCCGTGTATAATATTTTTGCGTTTATCATGACCTTTGTATTTATCATGATCTATCCGCGCCTGGCACCAAACTCATTGCATCCGGGTAATGGTGGCAATCCCGCTTTTGGAAAATACGATATGGATAATATGATGCGCCTGGTATTTTATCCGGCTTGCATTGGCTGGATATTAATGAGTGTTTGGCTTTTAACGGTATTGAACCGAATGAAAAAATTACAATACAACTTAGATAATGATGAGGAAGAAATTTAATTTAATAATGAGTCGATTTGACGATTTGGAAATGAAGAGGCTTCTCTTTTTTAATTTTGCATTTTTAATTCTTAATTCATTTGGTTTTGCTCAACAAACCTCAATTGAAGATGCGCCTCAAATGGCAGATTCATTTCGTGCAGATGGAAAAATCTATGTAGTTGTGCTGGTGCTGTCGGTTGTATTTGCCTGCCTGGCAACGTACCTGATTATTATCGACAGGAAAATTTCTAAGTTGGAAAGAAGAATAGCTGAAACAAAACTGAACAATAAAATTGCTGAAGTAAAATAAATTAAAATGACACAAGCGAAAGCGAACTGCATTTTACCGTAAAAAATAAGTAAATTAAAATGAAAAAAACACATATAGCTATTATCATACTTGTAGCGGTTGCTATCGGTGCATTGGTGGCAACCCTGGGCATGAGCGGAGATGAATATGCAAATTTTAGCAAAGCCGAAGCAAACGCGGATACTGAATTTCACGTAGTGGGCAAATGCGACAAAGAAAAGCCAACCGAATACAACCCCGCCATTGATACTGATGCCTTTACTTTTTATATGATCGATAAAGATAATGTAGAGAAAAAAGTAGTGCTGCATAAAAGCAAGCCCCAGGATTTTGAACGTGCCGAACAGATCGTTATTATTGGCAAAATGCAGGGAGGTGAATTTCATGCAAAAGATATTTTGATGAAATGCCCTTCAAAATACAACAACGAAAAACCTACCGCTACAGCAACTGCCGATAAAAGCTAGTTTTCTTTTTTTTCCGAAAGATCAGGCAAAAAGAAAAGGATAAGCGCAGAAAGCAAAGGCAAAACCATTCCCATTAAAAACCACAAGGCAGGCCTTCTTCCCATGCGCCTGGCAAACAAAGCCGTTATAAGCGGAATGCTGAAGAAAAAGCCCAAGCCTAACGAAAAAAAGATTGCTGCACCCATTTACTGAATTTATAAAGCAAAATTAATACAAATTATAACTGGAATTTAGGCCTTGTTAATGATCAAAACGTTATTTAACGATTTTGCTTGAATCAAGTTACACCAAAACTGACATCATTTTTAACCCGGATGGAATCACTTTTGATCAAAATGACATCATTTTTTGTTTTTTTGATTTCATTTTGATTTTGAATGAAACCATTTCGCTCCGAAATGGAATCAGTTTACTCCGGGATGACATCATTTCGAACCGAATTGGATCCATTTTTTACTTTTTTGATCTAAGTTTTCCCAGAATTGAAATCATTTCGCATCCGTTTGATCTAAGTTTTCTTTAAAATGACATCATTTTTTGCTTTTCTGATTCCATCAGTAAAAATATTAATGAATAATATTTTGGAAAACCATCTAACCGCAACGTTCTTCTTTCACAGGTGTTCTAACTAATGAATATTAAATGATTTTATGGAAAGCACAACCACAGCTTATGCAGAAAATCTTGCCCCGAAGCAGTGCGTTGGCCTGAACGTCCGCGGCGCCGAGTGGATTGTGCGAATTGCCATCGGACGTTCTTGACTTTTTCGTTCTTTTTGGTCAAGCAAAAAGAACATAAAAAATAGTTTTCAAGGGTTGTTTTCTCAAAACAGACGATTTGTTTTTTGATTACCGCCGTCATAAATACCTCCATACACCATCCAAAACATAAATAAATTACAATTATCTTCGCAGGTAATTAAAACAGATATTGAAAACCCTGGCAGCCAAAATAAAAAACAAGCTGATCGACCCCAATTTCGATTTTAAGCAAAGCGCAAAGCTGCGGGCCTGTATAGAAATTTCTGCTACAGATATGGTTACGGCCCTGTTTTCTGCTCAAAACGAGCTGCTTTACCTGCAACATTACACGTTTAAATCTACCGAAAAGCCCGAAGAAGTATTTCAGCACCTGGTGCATACCGAAGCTTTCTTTTCGCAGTCCTATCTCAATGTGTACATCAGCATTTTAAACCCTATATACACCATCGTTCCCACGGCTTTATACCATACCGAGAATAAAGAACAATGGCTAAAGTTTAACCACGCCCTTACAGACGACCTAACTGTGCTGAGTGATGATGTTTATAGCTCAGACAGCAAATGCGTATATGCTATTGATAAAAAACTAAAAGCACTGATAGACCAGACCTTTCCCAACAACCACATAAAGCACAAAACCACCTGCATAAGCGAAAGCCTAGCCGATATTGCCTCTAAAAAATACAAAAGCTGCCTGGTGCACGTTGGCAGCGATAACTTTGATATTGCCCTTTACGATAAAAAAATGATGTTCTTCAATACCTTTGAATATCAAAGCACCGAAGACTTCCTGTATTTTATTCTCGCTTCGCTGGAACAAAACAATTTCCCCATAAATGATACTGAAATTACCCTTGCGGGAGAGATCGAAACACAATCGGCCTTATATAATACGCTGAAAGATTATTTCCCCAAGCTGAAATTTGCCGTAAATAATAAAGCCATCATTTTAAAGAATGATTTTGAAAAACTGCCCAATCATTTCTACTACTCATTATTTAATCTCTATTTATGCGCATTATAGGCGGCACACTGGGAGGCCGTATTTTGCATCCGCCAAAAGGCCTGCCTGTTAGGCCCACTACCGATTTTGCCAAAACAGCCCTCTTCAACATTCTTTCAAGCCGCTTAGACTTTGAAGAGATCAGTGTGTTAGATCTTTGCAGTGGTACCGGCAGCATTAGCTTTGAGTGCGCATCGCGCGGGGCTAAAAAAGTAACCGCGGTTGATGCACATGGCAATTGCGCCAAGTTTGTAAATGATACCGCAAAAATAATGAGCATGCCAAACCTGCACGCTTTTAAAAGCGACATCTTTAAGTTTATAGAGAAAGAAACGCAGGTGTATGATTTTATTTTTGCCGATCCGCCCTACGAAGCCGAATGGATCGGGCAAATAAGCCAGTCTGTTTTTCAATATAAGTTATTGTCGCAACAAGGCATACTTATTATAGAACACGGCGCCAAAACCGACCTGTCTGCCGCGCATAATTTTATTGAAAAAAGAAAATACGGTAATGTAAACTTTAGTATTTTTAAACACCATGAACAATAATCAAAAACGCATAGCCGTATTTCCGGGCTCGTTCGACCCCTTTACCATTGGCCACGAAGCCCTTGTGCGCCGCACCATTGGCTTGTTCGATGAGATCATTATAGCGCTGGGCACCAACAGCAACAAGCATTACATGTTCTCTATAGAACAACGTATAAAATGGATAGAAACCGTGTTTGCTGATATGCCCAACGTGAGCGTAAAAAGCTTTAGCGGCTTAACCATTGATTTTTGTAAGCAGAACAACGCACCCTATATTATACGAGGCGTGCGCACCAGCACCGATTTTGAATTTGAAAAGGCCATCGCGCAAATGAACCGTGCGCTTTCTAATATTGAAACTATTTTTATTATGCCCTTACCTGAACACTCGGCCATCAACTCAACTATTATCAGAGATATTGTAAGAAACAACGGAGACGCATCTTTATTTGTCCCCAAAGGAGTAACATTTAAATAAACAAAAAGCACATGAATTTTAATCCCTGGCACCAGGTTAGCATAGGCAAAAATTACCCTGAAATAGTTCAGGCTATTATAGAGATACCCAAAGGCAGCAAAGCCAAATACGAACTGGATAAAGATACCGGCATGCTGCGTTTAGACAGGGTGCTTTACTCTTCGGTTTTTTACCCGGCCAATTATGGATTTATCCCTCAAACTTTGGGAGAAGACCACGACCCGCTGGATATTTTGGTTATCTCGCAAATAGAGATACAGCCCCTGTGCATTGTAAATGCCAAAGTAATTGGCGTTATGCGCATGATAGACAATAACGAAGGCGACGATAAGATCATTGCCGTTTGCGCAGATGATGTAAGTGTAAACCACATCAACAACATGGACGAATTGCCTGCTTATTTTCATTCTGAGCTGAAAAACTTTTTTGAGGAGTACAAGAAATTAGAAAACAAAAAAGTATTGGTAGAAGGTTTTCAGAATACGGAAACCGCCCAGCAGATCATTCAAAAATCAATAGACGATTATAAGAAGGAGTTTAAGAAGTAAGGGCTGCTTCAGCTAAAGTTACCGGTTAATCTTTTTAGGATTTTGCCGGGTGTCAAATACTTTAATCACATAGATATTAGTTTTGCCTTCGCGGTAAATTATTTTGTAGTGACTTTGTATAAGAAATCTGTATTCTTTTTTAAGCTTGAGCCCTCTTTGAATAGTGCCTGTAGCAGGCTGGCTTTTCAGCTGCTCTTCTCTGTTCAAAATACTTTCCACTACTTTTTTAGCGGCAGGTTTGGAATCTTTAGCAATCAGGTTATAAATGGAAATGAGGTCTTTGAATGCTTTCGCGGTCCAAACAACTTCTTTCAAAGTCATTCTTTAGATTTAAAATGTGCTTTAATTTGTGCAGTAGAATAAATACGCCCAGCTTTGATATCTGCCTCAGCCTCTTCAATTTCTTTTTCAAGCTGGGCAATAGTCATACCTGGATTTTCAACAGCTTTAATATTAGCTTCTTCAAAAACAGCCTTTATTTTTTTAATTATAGTAGGCTTTGTTGTGCTTAACAACATCTGAATAAGTTCTATTTTTTGGGCTTGAATATCCATAAGCCAAAGGTACAAAATCAGTTTGATTTAACATAGTTACCTATGCATTCAAAACTTCATTCGAAATAATAAACCTTGAGAAGTATCTAAATTCTATGCCTCCGTTTGCTCTTGCTGCACTTTTTCAGGGCGCATTTGCGGGAAGAACAATACTTCCTGTATAGAAACGTTATTGGTCAATAACATCGTTAAACGATCAATACCGATACCGATACCCGCTGTTGGCGGCATGGCATATTCCAGCGAACGTAAAAAATCCTGGTCAATAAACATAGCCTCGTCATCACCGCGCTCCTGCAGTTTTACCTGCTCTTCAAAACGCTCGCGTTGTTCGATCGGGTCGTTAAGCTCGGTGTAGGCATTGGCAATTTCTTTGCCATTTATCATCAGCTCAAAACGTTCTACAAGGCCTTCGGTTGTACGGTGCTTTTTAGTCAGAGGGCTCATCTCAACAGGATAATCTGTAATAAAAGTAGGCTGTATATAATTGCCCTCGCATTTAGCGCCAAAGATCTCATCGATCAGTTTACCTTTACCCATACTTGGCGTAACTTCTATATGAAGTTGCTTGCAGGCGTCGCGCAATTGGCTTTCATCCATATTGCTGATGTCAATGCCGGTGTGTTCTTTAATAGCATCGTACATCGTAATGCGCTTAAACGGTGCTTTAAAATCGATCTGCCTGTCGCCAACCATAACTTCGGTAGTACCATAAAGATCCAGGGCTACTTTCTCTAATAAATTTTCAGAAAAAGTCATCATCCAGTTATAATCTTTATAGGCTACGTAAAACTCCAGTACGGTAAACTCCGGGTTGTGGGTTCTGTCCATACCCTCATTGCGAAAATCTTTGGCAAACTCAAACACCCCGTCAAAACCACCCACAATAAGGCGTTTTAAATAAAGCTCGTTAGCAATACGCAAATACAAAGGTATATCCAGTGCGTTATGATGCGTAATAAACGGACGAGCCGCCGCGCCACCCGGTATGCTTTGCAAAATAGGCGTTTCCACCTCAAGCAAACCATTATTGGTAAGCGTGGTACGTATAGAGTTAATAATTTGTGTACGTTTAATGAAGGTATCTTTTACAGCGGGGTTAATAATCAAATCAACATAACGCTGGCGGTACCTGAACTCTGCGTCGCTTACCGCATCATGTGCTTTACCTGTATCATCTGTTTTAACAATAGGCAGGGGGCGAAGCGCTTTTGACAGCAGGGTTAAACCCGTAACGTGTATAGATATTTCTCCTACTTTGGTGGTAAATACATAACCTTTTAATCCGATAACATCGCCAATATCCAGCAGTTTTTTCCAAACGGCATCATACAGGGTTTTATCCTCGCCGGGGCAAATTTCATCGCGTTTAATATAAAATTGTATGCGGCCTGTGGCATCCTGTATCTCGGCAAAAGCAGCCTTGCCCATATCGCGTACGCTCATCAGGCGGCCGGCAATGCTAATATCCTTATAATTTAACTTATCGCGTTCGTAATTTTCTTTAATATCGGCCGTAGTAACGTTTACCACAAATTCTTCAGGCGGGTAGGGGTTAATGCCTAAGTTTTTTAACTCTGTTAGCTTGTGCCTGCGTGTAATTTCCTGTTCTGATAATTCCATAGTATAAAATTGTGCGGCAAAAATACACATTTAGATTTGAGAAATAAGCGGTGAGATATGAGGATTATAATAACAATCTGCCCACTTTTTAAGTGTTTTATTTCGCCCCGCTGAGCAGCGTAGGCTTGTTGATGATACACTAATAAGGTGAAAATAGATGGCACGCAGATAAGGCAGATCATGATTATAATCGCAGGTAAATCAAAAAGAACTTATAGTTGCCAAAGCCAGTTTTGAAGTTGCCAATCGCAATTCTATACTTGCCATGGGAAGTTTTTAGTGGCGAGGGCCAATTCTATTTTATATGTTCTTTTTCCTTGACGAAAAAGTCAAGAACGTCCGATGGCAATTCGCACAGGCCACCCGGGCGCCGCGGACGTTCGGGCCTACGCGCTGCTTCGAGGAGAAATTTTCTGCATAAGCTGCTGGTGTGGTGTTTATGTAACTAAATTTTTTATTGTTGGTGAAAACACCAACAATGGCTAAATTCTATACCGGCTAAGGTGAGTTTTGAAGTGGCTAAAGCAAATTCTATACTGGCTAAGGGAAGTTTTGAAGCGGCTAAAGGAAATTCTATGTTGGAGGGTATAAATTGGGATGCCGAACATGCAAATAAACCCCTAATTTTATGCCGTGCAACAAAAACACCTTCTTATTATTTGCGGCCCCACAGCGGTGGGCAAAACGGCCCTGAGTGTTGAGCTTGCCAAACATTTTGGTACTGAGATCATATCGGCAGACAGCAGGCAGCTTTATAAGGAAATGAGCATTGGCACTGCCAAACCTACCGAACAGGAGATGCAGGGCATCCGGCATCATTTTATAGATTATATCTCTATTCGGGATATGTATACTGCCGGCAATTATGAGCGGGAAGTGATCAAAAAACTGGATGAATTATTTGCTTTGCATAACATTGTAATTATGTGTGGCGGCACGGGCTTATATATAGATGCCGTATGCAAGGGGTTTGACGAGGGTATAGAAAGTAACCCACAAATTAAACAGCAAATTACGGAGCAATACCACCATAAAGGACTGGAGTGGCTGCAAAACGAAGTAAAGAAACTGGATATAGATTTTTATAATCACGCGGATATACACAACCCGCAGCGTTTGATGCGTGCTTTGGAAGTTTGTTTGGTGACGGGAAAACCTTATTCTTCTTTAAGGAAGAACAATGCCGTTGAACGCAATTTTAACGCTATAAAGATCTTTATAAATGAAGACAGGGAGGTTTTATATCAAAAGATAAACCGGCGTGTGGATGTTATGATGCAGGAGGGTTTATTAAAGGAAGCGGAAGGTTTGTATGCTTTTAAAGATCTAAATGCCTTAAACACGGTTGGCTATAAAGAACTGTTTCAATTTTTTGACGGAACGGTTTCTTTGGACAGGGCTGTTGATCTGATCAAGCAGCATACCCGCAATTATGCCAAACGACAGGTTACCTGGTTTAAAAATGATGAAGATTGCACGGTTTTCCATCCGGCCGACATAGAAAAAATAATAGCTTTTACCGATATTGTAACGCAACATGCGTAGGAATTTCATTTCAGTATTAAGCAGTTTTGAACTTTTATTTCTTCAAGGCAAAAGAAAAAGATAATCTCTCTATTATGTATAATTTCATTATCAAAAAATAGGCAGTCAGCATAAAATAACGTTCTTTGCAAAACAAAAAATAATATGGCCACACATTTAAAGAACCTGTCGAAAACCGAAGGTAAAATACCCTCTGCAAAGAAAATGAAATTCGCTATTGTGTATGCTGAATGGAATCCTGAAGTTACGCATGCTTTGCGCGATGGCGCTATTAAAACTTTGCTTAAACACGGTGCCGATAAAAAGAATATAAGTACACATATGGTACCGGGCAGCTTTGAGCTTACGCTTGGCGGTCAATACCTGGCCGAGCACAGCAAAGCGGATGCTATTATTTGCTTGGGTTGTGTGATACAAGGCGAAACCCGCCATTTTGATTTTATTTGCGACGCGGTGGCACAGGGCATTACGCAATTGAACATAAAATATAACAAGCCTTTTATTTTTGGTGTGCTAACCACACAGAACCAGCAACAAGCCATTGACAGGGCAGGAGGGAAGCATGGAAACAAAGGAGATGAGGCCGCTGTAACGGCTATACAAATGCTACATCTTAAAGGGATGCTGACTGCTAAAAAGTAATTCTGCTTAAAAAGGCCACCAGTTAAATTCTTCTTCGCCTAAAAACACTCCGTCAGAAAAAACTTTAACTACAAAGGTTTCTACTTTGGTTGCCATTCCACTAAGGGCTTTGCCAGTTTTTAAATCGAAATGATAACGATGTATAGGGCAAACAATGCTATTGTCTTTATTACAGTATCCTCCGCTTAAGGGATAACCGTTATGGGGGCATTTATCTCTTACGGCATAAAAGCCATCGGTGCCATGCACAAGGCAAATCTTTTTACCAAAGGCATTAATAGAGCTTGTTTTTAAATAGGCAACGGAATTTGTCATTTCTTCTTCTGAAGTAAAAATCTTTACCCACCTGTACTTCTTTTCTTTTGGGTTAGATTGACTCATCCGGAAGGGTTAAAAAGGAGTGAAGCTTAGGCCTATCATAAAGTTAAAGCGCTGTGTTGGGTATTTATCCCAGCGGTAATAACGAAAATTTCCGATGTTATTAAAGCTTGCGAAGAAGGATAGCATTTTAGTATAGCGGTATTCTGCACCTAAATTAATATCGGTAATTCCTTTTAACTGAACAGCCTGTAATACGGTTACATTGTTCTCTGTAACCTGTTGTTGCGCCCATTGCTTGCCAATTACAAAAATATCGGCTTTTAAAATGATCTTGCTTTTAAGATTATAATTGGCCGACAATGTAAGGTCGAAATTTGGTTTGTGCCAAGGTTTTACGTTAGAGGTATCTTTAATGCTATACCCGTAGTAGTTTCCTTTGGCTATAAAGTTGATCTTTTCTTTATACTGGTATTTAACCTGCCCGCTTACGTTAAGGTAATTTGTGTTCATGTAAATAACTTTGTAGCGGTTGGCAAGCGGGTTATCTGCACTTGTGTTATAATCTGCCAGGAAGTAGGCCATGTTATTATATTGCCCGTATAATACTTTTACATCGTAAGAGGTATTTGAGCTTAACGCTCCGCGCAAACCGCCGTATACATTGTATTTATTATCGGTGTTTCTATAAGGCAGGTTGCTTAACACAAAGGGGTTAATGGTAGATAGGCTCCTGTAGCTGTTTTTATTTAAACCTCCGTCCATACCTGCGTAGGGAATGATGATGCTTTGATACACATCATAAAAAATGTTCAACCTTGGATAGAAGTAATATTTTGTACCTGTTGTGCTAAAATTATCAAGTGCTCCGGTAATACCAATATCTGCTTTCCATTTTTCGCCACCGGCCATAAAGTAAGGATTTACTTTGGCGATGATGTTATTAACGGTATCGTGAGAGCTATGTACGTTGTAGTAATCAACAGAGGCCAATACATTAAAGCTTTCGCGGTTAATGCGGGCATTGAACAAGCCATCTGCAAAAATATTATTCTCGTATGTGCTGTAATGGTCGCCGTAGTTATAATAATTTAAATGTATATCGTGATTAATCTTGTTAGTTGTGTCTGAGTAGTGGCTTTGCAGGCGCAATTTTCCTTCAAACGTTTGAAAGTATTGCTTGTAGGTGGTTCCTTTATCGTTTTGAATGGTATCGTTAAAACCATAATAATGAACCATGTTGCGGCTGTAATTAAAATCGCCGCTTAAGGTATGTTTTTTATAAAATTTCTTAGCATATATGCTTGCTTTGTCGTCAGCAAAGTCAGTGCGGCCCAAGCCAGCATATTTTGCATAGGAGGAAAGATGGCTGTAGCGAATGCCCCAATACATATCTTTATTGCGTGTGCTGTTTAAAAAGGCATCTACCAGGGGCATGTTATAATTTCCAAACCCAAGCTTTATGACAGATTGATATAGTTTAGACAGAGGTTCGTTAACCATTTTAGCCGGTTCTATCTGCGAGGTTTGGTAGCTTGTTTTATAAAGAACGCTTGGTGTAGAATAGTTTACCTGGGTGATCTTTTTTACGGTATCAATAATTTCAGGTTGATCGGTTTGCTTTACGGCAGCATCTTTAATGACCGGGGTGAAGTTACTTTTCTGTTCAAAGATTTCCTCACTCAATACATTTTGCGAAATGCCTTTAAAGCCAAAGCTTATGAGCAAAGCAAGTAAAAAATATTTAGGCAAATAAAAACGCATTTTATTTAGGTTGTATAACATTGGTTTTTACTGAATCTGTTTTTTCGGTTTGTGGCTGGGTTTCTAATTTTACATCGTTTCCTTTGTTCTGAAACTCAATTTGCATTTGCTCTTGTTGTTTTTCAACCTCTTTAGCTGCTTCCTGTTTATCTTTTATTTCCTGTAATTTCTGGTTAGCAAGGTCAATGTATTCTTGCTTGTCGGCATTTTCTGTTACCGATTTTAAGATAACTTCAGCATTGTTGATCTCGTTCTTCTGCACATATACGTCGCTCATTAATAATAAAGCTTTTGTATTCCAGTCGTTGGTAGAATAGTCGTAGGTCATTAATGTATTAATGATCTTTTCAGTTTCTTTCCATTCTTTCTTCTGGAAGCGAATTAAAGCCAGATAATAATAGGCTTCCGCGCCTGATTCGTTCTTAGCGTTTTTAACTAAGTATTGAAAATCGTTCACAGCCTCATCTCTACGGTTAGTTTCGTATAAAGATTTTGCTTTTAACTGGTGTGCTTCGGCCATTTGTTGGACAGTGATCTTGTCTGTATTTAAAATCTTATTGCATTCATCAATGCATATATCATAGTTTTTAGTAAAATAAGCGCAACGCATGGCGCCCAGCTTGGCTGTTAATTTGTTTTGGGCAGATTCGGCTACATCCTGCAGTTGTGTATATAAAGGCAAAGCTTCTGTGTAATTTTTGTCTTTATATAACATATAGGAGGTTTTTACCAAGGCTATTTCGGTATGTATGTTACGAGGTTTTGACAGAATATATTTGTAAGAAGTTAATGCATCTGTGTAATTTCCTTTGCTGTAGGCACACTCGGCAAAACAGAAGTTAGCTTCGGTTACGTATTTACCGTTTGGAAACTTGGCAATATATTTTTGCATTTCCTGCATGGCTTCATCGCAATCTTTTTTGTTGTAATACAAATCAGATGCTTTTTGCCAGTAACTTTCATCAAGTTCATCCGCGCTTACCGAGCTTCCTACCGAATTCATATAAGCTTCCATTTCCTCCGGTTTGTTCTCTTCTTTATAAATCCTTTTTATGGTTGCTATAGCATCTTTGGCTTCATCCGATTTAGGGTCTAGTTTTACAAAGCGGTCTAAATATTCAATGGCTTTTTCATCTTTATTTTCAGAATCATATAGAAGTCCAATGGTTTTTATACTGCGTTGCACATAGGGCGAAGCGGGATAATTTTCTATTATTTTTTGGTAATAAGTAATTGCATTATTGTTATCATTGATGGCTTTATAGCTTTCGGCTGTTTCATAAGTTGCTGCAACAACATAATTGGACGAAGGATATTTTTGCTGTAAAGCATTCAGGTCGCTTATTTTTTCTTTATAATTTTTTTGTAACCCATCGCACAAAGCTTTTTGATACATGGCGTAATCCACATCATTTTTATTAAGTGCTATAGCTGTTTCGTAGTATTCTGCCGCTGAATTGTAGACTTTATTCATAAAATAACAGTCGGCAGTACGCAGGTTGGCATCAGCAGCTTTTGAAGGATCTAAGTTCTTGTTCAATAAAAATTTACGGAAAGATATGCCTGCTTCGTCATAATCTTTGCTCATAAAATAGGCATAACCTATATTGTAATTGCAAACATCATATTCTTTTAATTGGAAAGAACCGGGCAATAACTGAAAGTTTTTCCATATCTCTAAAGCATTGTTGTATTCTTTTTTCTGATACGAGATTTCGCCCAGCCAGTATTTGCTTTCTGCCGAAACAATAGGATCTATACTAAGATGGGAAGCCATAGTGAAGTATTTTTTAGCAGAATCGGTTGCTGCATTGTTGTAATAATTTACCGCACGGAAATAAATCAATTTCTGATAGACCTGTTTGATGCGTATATCATTAGAATTCATTTTTTCTATCATGCGCATAGCACCTTCGTAGTTTTTGGTAGAATGAAAACAATTGATCAGATAGGTATATGCCTCATCTTTATTGGGTGATTGAGGATATTCGGTTATATATTGCTGGAAATATTTTATGGCATCGTTATATGGGCTAAAGCCTGTTTCATAACACAGTTTGGCATAATTAAATAAGGCGTCTTCTTTTATTTTAGCATCAAAATTTAAACTGTAGGCCGAGTAATAAGCGGTACGTGCTTTTGCCTTATCGTTCATTTTTAAATAGCAATCGGCCAGGTAATAAAAAGCATTTTGCGCTAATGAATCATTTCTTGAAGTTGCTTTTTCAAAATAGGTTGCTGCGGTTTTAGTGTCGCTTGTTTTATAATAGGCAAATCCCAATTCATAATTATCATTGGCAGAACCGGTTGTTCCTTTTAAAAGGAAAGGAATAGCATCTTTATATAAGTTTTTATGATAATACGATTCGCCAATTATACGGTTTATTTCACCTGCTTTTTGTACATACTGGCTGTCGTTCAACAGGGCAGGAGCAACCTTGATCACATCATCATATTTACCTTGCAAGTAATATATCTGCGCTATGTAATAAGGCACAACACTGCCAAAAGTTTCATCTTTTAATAAGCGTGTAAAGCCTTCTAAAGCAACTGAGTAATTTTTTTCGGTATAAGAGATATGCGAGTAATAATAGTTTGCGGGCTTGGCATATTTATTATCTACATCTTTAATTTCAAATAAATCATTTTTTGCCTTATCGGTTTTACCAACCTGTAAATAACTGTAACCACGTTTAAAATAAAGCTCTGCCAGGTCTTCTTTACTTAAGTCGTATATATCTACTTTTTCAAGATACTCAATGGTTTCAGCGTATTTTTTTTTCCTGAAATTAGATTTTCCTAAATAAAAATAAGCCCATTTTATTTTATTGCTTTCAGGATGTTGCTCAATAAAACGATGCATGCGCCACTCGCCATCTTTATTAAATAATTCGATAGAAGATGCGGCTGCGTAATATTCGGCATCAATGCGGATCAGGTCTTTTTTATTTTTTTGCGATTCGATGATGTTTTGAAAGCTTTTCATCGCAGCGCCAAATTTTTTCTTATCAAAAAGCTCTGCACCAATTTTAAATTCCCTGTCGGGTTCTATATAAATGGTCGTCTTTTGAGCTTTTGCCGTAAAAATGGCCGTCAATAAAAATAAAGAGACAAAAAAACTTCTGCCTGTAATAATCATATGTTTTGTTCTGAAAAAAATCACGTTGTAAAATTAACTTGTATAAAGGCTTTAATGTTTAAAGCGAAACCAAGTTATTAACGTAAGCGTGTTAAAACATGTTGTGTACAGGCTCGTTAAAAAATGTTGTTAGTAGATACCTTAGCAAAAAAATAAATGAACACGGTCATCCAAATAGATAATGTAAGTATCAGTCAATCTGCCGGAGTTGTGATAAGCAATTTATCCTTAAAAGTAAATAAAGGGGAGTTTGTTTATTTGCTTGGAAAAACCGGTAGTGGCAAAAGCTCTGTACTAAAATGTTTGTATGGCGAATTGGGAGTAACATCAGGAACTGCAACTGTTGCGGGTTTCGACCTGAATAAGATATCTCAAAAGCAGATCCCATTTTTACGCAGAAAATTAGGCATTGTTTTCCAGGATTTTCAATTGCTTACCGACCGGAGCATTTTTGAAAACCTGCGTTTTGTATTAAAAGCTACAGGCTGGACGGATGAAGAACAAATTAAGAAACAAATAAACGCAGTACTGGAAAAAGTTGGTTTAATTGGAAAGCATACAAAAATGCCTTTTCAAATTTCGGGTGGCGAGCAGCAACGAGTAGCTATTGCCCGTGCATTATTAAATCAACCGGAGATAATTTTAGCAGATGAGCCAACGGGCAACCTTGACCCCGATACTTCTGCCGAGATCATGCGTTTGTTTATGGATATCAGTAAAACAGGCACATCTGTTTTATTTGCCACACATGATATGCTTTTATACAATAAGTTTCCGGCGCGTACCCTTAAGTGCGAGAATGGCGTGGTGCTTGAAGTGAGGAGTTAGAGCTTGAATATCTTAATCGCAAAATTATTCCTTAAAAAACAGGGATCATTTACAAGGTGATTTTTTAATAAGTACGGTTTCTATGTCGTCATTATCTTGGAGTATGATATAGCAACCGTTTTGCAAAGGTAATTTATATCTGTCTTGTATACTGCAATAAGTAAAATCCGTATGTTGACTGGCACCATCTCTATTGGAAGGTTCTAAATAGTCCATTTTGTATAAAATTCGGTAATAGTTAATTAGAGGCTCAAAATACCAACTATTAGATATATTTATTTTCCTGCCGTTATACATTGGATCAGTATGTTGAATCATTACTATTTTCATCACGTCTTTTACATCAGCGTTATCCTTCCACTCTTTTGTGTAATGCAGGTTGAGACTACGAGTTAAATGAATTCCTAATGGTAAACAAATTAGTAATAAAATGATATTAAATAGAAATTTAATGGCTCTTAAGGAAACATATTCTTTATAAATATCGGCTGCTAAATAATATACAAGTAAACCAAAAAGAGGCACTAATATTGTTGTGGTTCTTTCAATAGGATATAATGAATCTAATGCGTAGTGTTGTACTATGTTAGCAAAAATGATTAATAGCAGTAAAATTGTTATTTTAAATGAAGGAGAGTGCTTTTTATTATAGAGTTGATATATAACTACCCCAGCAAAAAATAGTATAATTAACAGGCGCGTCCTTAAAAAAAACAGTTCGCCATACTCGCTGAAATAAAACGAGCGTCCAAGCAAAGTTGTTAAAGTGTTATCTATAAAATTTTCATGTCCACCAAAATATAATTCGTTGGTAGCTTCAAGCATTTGTATACGTTGTACCAAGACTGCCAGAAATAAGAAATTTATAATTATAACTCCTGCAAGTATGGTTATTTCTTTTTTATTGAGCGTAATGTTTTTATTTTTTACCAATAAAAATAATTCTATAAAAAAAATGGCCAGTAAAGCAACATTTAAATTTATACAAACCATATTTGCATAAGAAGCCAGTAAACTAAAAAAAAGTGATAGAGATAAGGCTGAGATGTATTCTTTGTAATTGCTAAAACTATTTTGCCTGAATAAATAATAAACAGATCCCAATCCAAATCCTAATGATAAGCCATAACCTCTTGCCAAAGAAAAAAAATCCAACATATATGGATTAAAAAATAAAAACGCTGCGCCGATCAACATTAAAAAGAAATTTTCCGCTTTTATTAAAATTTTATAGGCAAAAAAAGAATATAATATGAATGCTAAAACATTGGGCAGGCGTAACCAAATTTCCTGCCCGCCAAAAATATGATAGCACACATACATTAGGCCTGTATTAATAAAATGGTTATTAGCTATGCGTGCCAAACCTTTATCACCTAAAACTATTAATAAAGAAAGTGCTTCATCATGAGTAATTGATAATTTGTAAGCTCTTAAAATAATATAAACTAATAAAGAAAAAATTAACAGAAGTAGTGCAGCACTTTTATAATTTTTAAATATAAATTGTTTCATAGTAAAGTATAATATCTGAAGTATTAAAAATCCTTTTTCTCTTCATCTTCCTCATCTTCTGTTTCAATATCAAAAACAGGCACATTTAAGATCTCTTTCTTTAGAATACTTTTCTCTAAGGATAATAAAAAACAAGGCAGCAAAATAAGATTGCTGGTGTAAGCTATTAATAAGGTTAACGAAAGCAAAATCCCTAAGGCCGCTGTGCCGCCAAAATCCGAAAAACCAAAAATAGCAAAGCCTGTAGTTAAAATAATAGCTGTATAGATCATGCTGATACCGGTTTCATGTATGGTTAGGCTTACCGCTTTTGAAATGCTTAACAGTTTATTACGGCGCATTTCATAACGGTATTTTGTAAGAAAATACAAGGTCCCATCACTTGAAATACCAAAAGCTATACTAAATACTAAAATAGTGCTTGGTTTTAAAGGTACATGCAAATACCCCATGATACCGGCGGTTATAAGTAACGCAATAAGGCTTGGAATAATGGATATCAGGATCATGCGAGGAGAAGCAAATAAGGTAAACATCAGGATAGCAATTAAGATAATTGCCAATACAACGCTCTCTAACAGGTTATTTACCAAAAATTCATTTCCTTTTAAAAACATAACGCAGTTACCTGTTAATCGAACATCATAACGCTCATTTTCCTGCATCCATTTATTGGCTTCATAATCGTAATTGAAAGCACTGTCAACACGAGGCTTTAATTCCTTTAGCAATTGCTTTATTTTTACAGAACCAACATCTTTTATATTGGCACTTACACGGGTAACTTTCCGCGTACTATCTATGAATGCTAAAAGCTGTTTTTGTGCCCCTTCCTGGTTTTGCTGCATGTATTCGGCTACTTTTTTCAATTCTGTAACCGATGGTAACCTGTAATACTTAGGGTCTCCGCCTTTATAAGCCTGGTAGGCAAATTTAACACCCTCGGTAACTGATAAAGGCTTGGAAAACTCAGGATATTGAGCCAAAACCTTTTGCATTTTATTGATACGATACAAAGCCCTTGCGCTATTTGAAAACACGCCATTTTCTCTTTTGGTATTTATGGTAATTTCAAAAGGAAGTACGCCCCCGTTTTTATCCTCAAAATAATGCAGGTCAGTTAAAATTGGGTCTTTTTTTGGCAGGTCGTCAACTACATAACCGATAGCTTTTAATTGTATCAGGCCATATCCGGCTACAACGCAAAGTGCTACCGTTATTACATAAACAAGTGTTCTTCTTTTGGTGGTTAAATGGTCTATTTTAGTTAATAAACCGGTGAGTTTTTTTCCTTCAATATGTTTGATATGTTTTTCCGGGGGGGCAGGGAGGAAGCTGAAAATAGCGGGCACGATCATCATAGAGAAAATATACGTAGCCATTACACTGATGGACGATACCAACCCAAATTCAAAAAAGATGTAATTTTTAATGGTACAGAACACCGCAAAGCCAATGGCTGTGGTGAAATTAGCAAAGAAAAGGGAAACGCTGCTTCTTTCAATGGCAATGTGCAAAGCTTTCATTTTATTGCCGTGTTTGGCAAATTCCGTATGATATTTATTCAGGATCAGGATGCAATTGGGTACCCCGATAACAATAATAAGCGGAGGAATGATAGCGCTCATGGCAGTTAGCTTAAAGCCAAACAAAACCAATAGACCAACACTAAAAACAACCCCACAGCTAACTACCAACAGAGAGAATATAACCGGGTAAAAGCTTCTGAAAAAGAAAAATAAAACCAGCCCGGTTGCAATAATGGTAAGCGCTAAAAAGAAAGTAGTTTCATGCTGTATTTTACGTGCCACATTTGTACGTATGTAGGGCATACCTGAGTAATGAAGCTCAATGCCCGTTTGCTTGGAGAAAGCATCTCCTTTGGCTTTTAATGAATCGGTAATAGATAAGCGGTTTTTGGTGTTAAGATCTCTTTTGTTAAAAGTCACCGCAATAAGTGTAGAGTTGGTCTTTGAGTTGAAGATAATTCCGTCATAAAATTTAAGCGTAATTATTTTCTCCCATATGGCGTCTAATTCCTGCTGTGTTTTCGGTAGTTCTGTAAACAATTTTTTCATTTCAAACTTGCCTGCGCTGTCGTTAAGCACAATTTCCTGCAAACGCCCTACAGATAGTACATTTTCAATGCCCTGCGTAGCTTTTAACTTATCGCCCAGTTTGCACCATGCATTAAAATTATCCAGCTTTTTAAGGGGGGTGATATCTGTACCAATTACTAAAACAGAGCCATCCTGTCCGAATTTGCTTTTAAAATATTCGTAATCAATGCTGGCTGTATCGCTATCTGGCAACAGCTTGGCAAAAAAGTAAGTAATTTCTACATCTTTTGCCTTAAAGCCCATAAAAGCGGTAACGGCTGCTACAAACAATAAAAAAAAGATCCTATACCGTAAAATAATTCTCCCTAAAAATTTCATAACTTAAATGGTTGTTTAATAAGCTGCAAAATAACGTAAATATTTAAAATCAGAGGGTTTAATAAACTTAAAATAAGCGTAAATTTGCACGATGCCCCGCATTTTATCTATAGATTACGGTACTAAACGCACCGGTATTGCTGTAACCGACACCATGCAGATCATAGCTACAGGGCTTACCACTATTCATACCCAAACACTTTTTGATTTTATTGATACTTATTTAAAGAAAGAAAAAGTAGAGTGTATTGTGATAGGAAATCCAAAAAAATTAGACAATACACCCTCGGATAATGCACAACATGTAGTTGGTTTTACCCGGAAACTGAAAGAAAAATACCCGGAAATAAAAATAGACCTATTGGATGAAAGATTTACCTCGGTAATGGCGAATGAAGCCATGATAGCGGCCGGCACGACAAAAAAACAGCGTAGAGACAAGGGAACTGTGGATATGATTAGTGCCGTTTTACTGCTTCAAAATTACTTGGAGAAAAAAAAGTTTAATTTTTTGTAAAATATTTTAAAAATATTTTCATCTAATCAAAAATTATACCTAAATTTGCACTCCCTTTTTAAGGAAAGCAACACGTTCTTTGTAAAACACACACCAAAAAATGCCGAAATAGCTCAGCTGGTAGAGCAACTGACTTGTAATCAGTAGGTCGCTGGTTCGATTCCAGTTTTCGGCTCTTGTGCGGGGTAATACCAGAGTGGCCAAATGGGGCAGACTGTAAATCTGCTGACTTCGTCTTCGGTGGTTCGAATCCATCTTACCCCACCAGGCAGTTAGCAGATATCATTAACGGACAGCAGTAATGATGCCTGAAAATGATAACTGGTACCTGAAAAGCGGAAGTAGCTCAATTGGTAGAGCTCCAGCCTTCCAAGCTGGAGGTTGCGGGTTCGAGACCCGTCTTCCGCTCCAAAAATCGTAGCAATACGGCCTCACTAGCTGTTGTAGCTCAGTGGTAGAGCACTTCCTTGGTAAGGAAGAGGTCGGCAGTTCAATCCTGCTCAACAGCTCTGAAAAAAATAGGTAATAAATAAATAAACAAAAAAAAACAAAAAAATGGCTAAAGAAAAATTCGAACGTAACAAACCCCATGTGAATGTTGGTACCATTGGTCACGTAGATCATGGAAAAACTACATTAACCGCTGGTATTACTGCTGTTTTAGCTGAAAAAGGTTGGGCGGCAGTAAGAGACTTTTCCTCAATTGATAACGCGCCGGAAGAAAAAGAGCGTGGTATTACAATTAATACTTCACACGTTGAGTACGAAACATCTGCTCGTCACTACGCACACGTAGATTGCCCGGGCCACGCTGATTACGTAAAAAACATGGTTACAGGTGCTGCGCAAATGGACGGCGCTATATTAGTGGTTGCTGCTACTGACGGCCCTATGCCTCAAACACGCGAGCATATCCTTCTTGCACGTCAGGTTGGTGTACCTCGTATCGTTGTGTTCATGAATAAAGTTGACATGGTTGAAGATCCTGAATTATTAGACCTTGTTGAAATGGAAATCCGTGAATTATTGACTTTCTATAAATTTGATGGTGATAATACTCCAATCATCCGTGGTTCTGCATTAGGTGGATTAAACAAAGATCCAAAATGGGTTCCAAAAATCATGGAATTGATGGACGCAGTTGACTCTTATATCCCAACTCCGGTTCGTGACAGAGAAAAACCTTTCTTGATGCCAGTGGAAGACGTATTTACGATCACAGGTCGTGGTACAGTTGCTACAGGTAAAATCGAATCAGGTGTTGTTAACACAGGTGAAGAGGTTGAAATCATCGGTATGCAAGAAACTAAATTAAAATCAACTTGCACAGGTGTTGAGATGTTCCGTAAGATCCTTGACACTGGTGAAGCTGGAGATAACGTAGGTATCTTATTACGTGGTATCGATAAAAAAGATATCCGTCGTGGTATGGTAATTGCAAAACCAGGTTCTATCACTCCTCACACTGAATTTAAAGCAGAGGTTTATATCTTGAAAAAAGAAGAAGGTGGACGTCACACTCCATTCCACAACAAATATCGCCCTCAATTCTACATGCGTACAACTGACGTAACTGGAGAAATTGACTTAGAAGCAGGCCGCGAGATGGTTATGCCAGGTGATAACGTTACAATTACTGTAAAATTAATTGTTCCGGTTGCAATGGACAAAGGTTTACGTTTCGCTATCCGTGAAGGTGGTCGTACCGTAGGTGCTGGTCAGGTAACTGAAATTATAAAATAATTATACACTTTAATCGGTTAAATGGCAGGGCAAATTGCTCTTGCCATTTTGCCGTTTAAAAAGGGTAACGGTTTACGGGCGTAGTTCAATGGTAGAATAGCGGTCTCCAAAACCGTTGATGGGAGTTCGAATCTCTCCGCCCGTGCAGAAAAACAGTTCTTTTTTTGAACTTAAAATTGAAAAAGTAATGAGTATCAGAACATACATAGAAGAAACAACTACCGAGTTAGTTCAAAAAACTTCCTGGCCAACCTGGAAAGAATTACAGGAAAGTGCAGTGGTTGTTTTAGTTGCCTCAGCCCTTATTGCTGTAGTGATCTGGCTAATGGATACCGGTTTTAGTAAATTAATGGAATTGGCTTATCAACTGCTTAATAATCTATAAAGATGAGCGAACAAGTGAAATCAAAAAAAGAAACTCCGGTACTTAAATGGTACGTTGTTCGTGCTATCAGCGGTCAGGAGAAAAAAGTAAAGCAATACATTGAGGTTGAAATTAACCGCCTTGGTTTAAATGATTACGTAGCCCAGGTATTAATTCCAACTGAAAAGATCATCCAGGTTCGCAATGGCAAAAAAATTGCCAAAGAGCGTTCTTTCTATCCTGGTTATGTACTTATTGAAGCTATTTTGGTAGGAGAAATTCCTCATACTATTAAAAATATTACAGGCGTTATTGGCTTTTTAGGTGAAACTAAAGGCGGAGAACCTGTACCAATGCGCCTTGCAGAAGTTAACCGTATCTTGGGCAAAGTTGATGAATTAACAGAATCTGAAGGAACTGTATCTAATACATATACTGTTGGAGAATCTATTAAGGTAATTAACGGGCCATTTAACGGATTTAATGGTGTTATTGAAGAAATTAACGAAGAGAAAAAGAAAATTAAAGTAACCGTAAAAATATTCGGACGCAAAACTCCTGTAGAGCTTGGCTTTGGAGAAGTAGAGCGCGAATAAACAAAACAAATGGCCAATTGGCAAAGATTATTAATGGCGCTTTATCGCTGCTTCCAACGTTAGTAATCAAAAACCAAAGCCGACTAAAAAACAAATAAAATGGCAAAAGAGTTATCAGCACTGGTAAAACTACAAATTAAAGGAGGGGCAGCAAACCCATCGCCACCAATCGGGCCTGCATTAGGTGCGAAAGGTGTGAACATTATGGAGTTTTGCAAACAGTTTAATGCTCGTACGCAAGAACAAGCCGGAAAATTATTACCTGTAATCATTAATGTTTACGTTGATAAAACTTTTGATTTCGTAATCAAACGTACTCCGGTAGCGGCACAAATATTAGAACTGGGCAAAATTAAACAAGGTTCAGGCGAAAGCAACCGTAAAAAAGTAGGCAGTATTTCTTGGGATGTAGTAAAGAAAATTGCTGAAGATAAAATTGTGGATATGAATTGTTTTACAATTGAATCTGCAATGAAAATGGTTGCCGGAACTGCGCGCAGCATGGGTGTTACCGTAACAGGCGACGCTCCTTTTAAAAACAATTAATTTAAAAACAAAAAATGGCAACGTTAACTAAAAAACAAAAAGCAGTTGAAGGCAAAATAGATGCCAACAAAGCTTATACAGTTGCGGAAGCTTCTAAGCTTGTAAAAGAAATTACAACTACGAAGTTTGATGCATCTGTGGATCTTGCGATCCGTTTAGGAGTTGATCCACGTAAAGCTAACCAGATGGTTCGCGGTGTTGTAACCTTACCACACGGTACAGGTAAAACAATGCGCGTATTAGCGCTTGTTCCTGCAGATAAAGAAGCAGAAGCAAAAGCAGCGGGTGCAGATTATGTTGGATTAGATGACTATATCGAAAAAATTAAAGGTGGCTGGACAGACATCGACGTAATTGTAACCGTTCCTCAGGTAATGGGGAAATTAGGTGCTTTAGGTCGTGTATTAGGTCCACGTGGTTTAATGCCAAATCCTAAAACAGGTACTGTAACAATGGAAATTGGTAAAGCAGTAACTGAAGCAAAAGGTGGTAAAATCGACTTTAAAGTTGATAAAGCAGGTATTGTACACGCCGGCATTGGTAAAGTATCGTTTGATGCAAATAAAATTGCTGAAAATGCTAACGAATTACTAACTGCAATCGTAAAACTTAAGCCTTCATCGGCAAAAGGAGCTTACGTAAAAAGCGTTTACATGAGCAGCACCATGAGCAAAGGAATAGCTTTAGACACTAAATCTTTTAACTAATTAAACTGATGAAAAAAGAAGAAAAAACACAAGTAATAGAACAGCTGGTAGAAAAGCTTAACGCTAATACAAAAGTATACCTGGCTGACTGTTCTTCTTTAACAGTAGAAAAAGTAAACCAGCTTAGAAAAGAGTGTTTCGATAAAAAGATTTCTATCCAGGTGGTAAAGAACAGCTTGCTTAAAAAAGCATTAGAGCGCGCTAGCGATAGCCGTTTAGCTGATATGATACCTGCTTTGAAAGGAAATACAGCCCTTATGTTTGCTGAAACTTCTAATGGCCCGGCAAAGGTTATTAAAGAATTTCGCAAAAAAGGAAACGAAAAACCTTTATTAAAAGCTGCTTTTGTAGAAGAAACCGTTTATATCGGAGATAACCAATTAGATGCATTGGCATCATTGAAATCTAAAAACGAACTTATTGCAGATGTGGTATCCTTACTACAAGCTCCAATACGCCGCGTAATAGGTGGTTTAGAAAACAAAAAGCAAGAAGCTGCAGCTTAATAACTGCTTAAAGAAAAAACAAATAAATTAAATTAAGAACAATTAAATAAAAAATAAAATGGCAGACGTAAAATCAATCGCTGAAACACTTGTAAACCTTACAGTAAAAGAAGTACAAGAATTAGCAACTGTTCTAAAAGACGAATATGGAATTGAACCAGCAGCAGCAGCAGTAGTAATGGGCGGCGGCGGCGGCGGAGAAGCTGCAGCAGCTAAAACATCTTTTGATGTAATTTTAGTTGAAGCAGGTGCTGCAAAATTAGGTGTGGTTAAAGTTGTAAAAGACTTAACTGGCCTAGGCTTAAAAGAAGCTAAAGATTTAGTAGATGGTGCTCCAAAACCTGTTAAAGAAGGTATTGCGAAAGAAGAAGCAGAATCTATTAAAAAAGCTCTTGAAGAAGCCGGTGCAAAAGTTGAGGTTAAGTAATTTTTCTCATAAAATTAGGATTGGGTGTAGCTTGTAAAAGCATCACCCTTTCCTTATTTGTTGCAACTGCAAATTTTGCCTAACATAAACGTCATTCCGAATTTTTTTCGGAATCTCAAAAAGATGCTGAAACAAGTTCAGCATGACGAAATAGGAGGAAGAAATTTAAAAGCAACAACGGGCATCTTTTTGTAACTTATTGTATAACCTAAAAACTAATAAGCTTTGGCCTCACCAAAAAAACCACAGAGAATAAACTTCTCTCAAGTAAAATTCCCGGTAGATTATCCGGATTTATTGGATATACAAATTCAATCATTTAAAGACTTTTTTCAATTAGAAACAACGGCCGACAACAGAAATGAAGAAGGGCTATTCCGTGTGTTTTCTGAAAATTTTCCGATAACTGATGCGCGAAATCAATTCGTGCTTGAGTTTTTAGATTATTTTATCGACCCGCCTCGTTATGCTCTGGAAGAGTGTGTTGAGCGTGGTTTAACTTACAGCGTGCCTTTAAAAGCGAAACTTCGCCTTTATTGCACCGACCCTGAACATGAAGATTTCGAAACAATTGTACAGGATGTATATCTTGGAACAATTCCATATATGACCAGCCGCGGCTCGTTTGTAATAAACGGAGCTGAGCGTGTTATTGTATCTCAGTTGCACCGTTCTCCGGGTGTGTTCTTCGGCCAAAGCCGTCACGCAAACGGAACAAAATTGTACTCGGCACGTGTAATTCCTTTCAAAGGTGCATGGATTGAGTTTGCAACCGACATCAATAATGTGATGTATGCTTACATCGATCGTAAGAAAAAACTTCCGGTAACCACGTTATTACGCTCTATCGGGTTTGAAAGCGATAAACAAATTCTTGAAATATTTGGCCTTGCTGACGAAGTGAAAGTTTCTAAAGCAGGCTTAAAACGTGAAGTTGGCCGTAAATTAGCAGCTCGTGTATTAAAAACATGGACTGAAGATTTTGTGGATGAAGATACCGGAGAGGTTGTATCTATTGAGCGTAACGAAGTATTAATTGAGCGTGAAACTATTTTAGAAGACGCGCATATTGATATGATTGTTGATGCAGGTGTGAAAGATATTATCTTACACAAACAAGATGCAAATACATCAGATTACGCAATTATTTACAACACACTTCAAAAAGATCCTACAAACTCTGAAAAAGAAGCGATCGAGCATATCTATCGTTTGCTTCGTAACGCAGAGCCACCGGATGAAGAAACTGCACGTGGTGTAATTGACAAATTGTTCTTCTCTGACAAACGTTATGATCTTGGAGAAGTTGGTCGTTTCCGTATCAACAAGAAATTAGGTATCGAAACACCAATGAACGTTCGCGTTCTTACAAAAGAAGATATCATTTTAATTATAAAATACCTGATCGAGCTTATCAACTCTAAAACAGATGTGGATGATATTGATCACTTATCAAACCGTCGTGTACGTACTGTTGGAGAGCAATTATTCTCTCAGTTTGGCGTAGGTTTGGCTCGTATGGCACGTACCATTCGTGAGCGTATGAACGTTCGTGATAACGAGGTATTTACTCCGATAGATTTGATCAATGCTAAAACATTATCATCTGTTATCAACTCATTCTTTGGTACAAATCAGCTATCTCAGTTCATGGATCAAACCAATCCATTATCAGAGATCACGCATAAAAGACGCCTATCGGCACTAGGGCCAGGAGGTTTAAGTCGTGAGCGTGCAGGTTTTGAGGTACGTGACGTTCACTATACACACTATGGCCGTCTTTGTACAATTGAAACACCTGAGGGTCCAAACATTGGTCTGATTTCTTCTCTTTGCGTTTATGCAAAAGTTAACCGTTTAGGCTTTATTGAAACACCTTACCGCATGGTAAATGATGGTAAAGTGGATATCAACAAACCGATTACTTACTTAACTGCAGAAGAAGAAGATCTTAAAACAATTGCACAAGCAGGTCAAAACCTTGATGATAAAGGAAACTTTGCAGACGATATGGTAAAATGCCGTAACGAAAGTGATTTCCCTATTGTTGAGCCTGAAAAAGTGCAAATGATGGACGTGGCGCCAAACCAGATTGCATCAGTAGCGGCAAACTTAATTCCGTTCCTTGAGCATGATGATGCCAACCGTGCCTTAATGGGATCGAACATGCAACGTCAGGCAGTTCCATTAATGCGCGCACAAGCTCCAATTGTAGGTACAGGTATCGAAGCTCGCGTAGCTAAAGATTCTCGTGTGCTTATCAATGCTGAAGGAGATGGTGTTGTTGAATACGTAGATTCTAACGAAGTTGTTATAAAATATAACCGTTCTGAAGAAGAGCGCCTGGTAAGTTTTGAAGGAGATGTAAAACGTTATGCGTTAACTAAATTCAAAAAAACCAACCAAAGCACTTGTGTAAACTTAAAACCAATCGTTAAGAAAGGTGATAAAGTTACTAAAGGACAAATTTTAACCGAAGGGTATGCTACCGAAGGCGGAGAACTTGCTTTAGGTATTAACTTAAAAGTGGCATTCATGCCATGGAAAGGTTACAACTTTGAGGATGCTATTGTTATCAGCGAAAAAATTGTTCGTGATGATATCTTTACATCTTTACACGTTGATGAGTATTCTTTAGATGTGCGTGATACTAAACGCGGTATGGAAGAGTTAACTCCGGATATACCTAACGTTAGTGAAGATGCTACTAAAGACCTTGATGAACACGGTATGATCCGTATCGGTGCTGAAGTGAAAGAAGGTGATATTTTGATCGGAAAAATCACTCCGAAAGGTGAATCTGATCCTTCTCCGGAAGAAAAACTATTACGCGCAATCTTTGGTGACAAAGCCGGTGACGTAAAAGATGCTTCTTTACGCGTACCTCCTTCAACCCGCGGTATCGTTATCGATAAACGTTTATATTCTCGTGCCGTTAAAGATAAAAAAGCAAAACTTGAAGAAAAAGGTTTAGTTGATAAATTGGATGCTGATTACAACAAAGCAATCGCAGATACCAAAGATCAATTAATTGAAAAACTTTTCTCTTTAGTTAACGGTAAAACTTCTCAGGGTGTTGTAAACCACCTGAAAGAAGAGGTAATTACGAAAGGAACCAAGTTCACTCAAAAATTACTGGAAAAATTAACGTACAGCGAAATTAACCCAGATAACTGGACTACCGATAAAGACATCAACAACTCGATCAAACGTTTGTTGCATAACTACATGATTCGTTACAACGATTTAATGGGTAAACACAAACGCGAGAAATTCCAGATCACAGTTGGCGATGAGCTACCTGCAGGAATTGTTCAAATGGCAAAAGTTTATATCGCTTCTAAACGTAAATTACGTGTAGGTGATAAAATGGCCGGTCGCCATGGTAACAAAGGTGTTGTTGCTCGTATCGTAAAAGAAGAAGATATGCCATTCCTGGCAGACGGAACTCCGGTTGATATCGTTCTAAACCCACTTGGTGTACCATCTCGTATGAACATCGGGCAGATCTATGAAACTGTATTGGCTTGGGCCGGTCAAAAATTAGGTGTGAAATTCTCTACACCGATCTTTGACGGAGCTTCTTTAGAAGATCTAAATAAATATTGCGCAGATGCCGGCATTCCTCAGTATGGTAAAACATACTTACATGACGGCGGAACAGGTGAGCGTTTTGACCAACCGGCAACTGTAGGTATCATTTACATGATTAAACTACACCACATGGTTGACGATAAAATGCACGCACGTTCAATCGGACCATACTCATTAATCACACAACAACCTCTTGGCGGTAAAGCACAGTTTGGTGGCCAGCGTTTTGGTGAGATGGAGGTTTGGGCACTTGAAGCATACGGCGCAGCTAATATCTTGCAAGAGTTATTAACCATTAAATCGGATGATGTAATGGGCCGTGCTAAAGCATACGAAGCTATTGTTAAAGGCGAAAATCCAGGCACACCGGGCATTCCTGAATCATTCAACGTATTGTTGCATGAGTTAAGAGGCTTGGGCTTAGAAATTACCCTAGACTAATACATCTTAATTCCTCCTCTGATGATGTCAGGGGAGGATTTTATAAATTTGAGCTAAATTTTAATAAAGAAAAGATAAAACATGGCTTTCAGAAAAGAAACAAAATTAAAATCAAACTTTACAAAGGTTACCATAAGCCTTGCCTCGCCTGAAGCGATCTTAAATCGTTCAAGCGGAGAGGTTTTAAAACCTGAAACCATAAATTACAGAACTTACAAACCGGAGCGCGACGGATTATTCTGCGAGCGTATTTTCGGGCCTGTAAAAGATTATGAGTGCCATTGCGGTAAATACAAACGTATCCGTTACAAAGGCATTATCTGCGATCGTTGCGGTGTTGAAGTAACTGAAAAGAAAGTACGTCGTGAGCGTATGGGGCACATCAGTTTGGTAGTTCCTGTTGCACATATCTGGTATTTCCGTTCATTACCAAGCAAAATTGGTTATTTGTTAGGGCTTCCTACCAAAAAACTGGAAATGATCGTTTATTACGAGCGTTATGTAGTTATCAACGCCGGTGCAGCATCTCAGGTTAATACCCTGGATTTCTTAACAGAAGAAGAATACTTAAACATTGTTGATACATTGCCGAAAGACAATGCTTTATTGGACGATGCAGATCCTAACAAATTCATCGCTAAAATGGGCGGAGAAGCTTTGTATGATTTGTTGCAACGTACTGATCTAGATTCTTTATCTTTTGAATTACGCCACAAAGCAAACACTGAAACGTCTCAGCAACGTAAAAACGAAGCGTTGAAACGTTTACAAGTAATTGAAGCGTTCCGTCATGCAAATGAAAACGTGATCAACCGCCCTGAGTGGATGATCATTAAAACAGTTCCGGTAATTCCACCAGAATTGCGCCCACTCGTTCCATTGGATGGTGGCCGTTTTGCAACTTCGGATTTAAATGACTTATATCGTCGTGTTATTATTCGTAATAACCGTCTAAAACGTTTAATAGAAATTAAAGCTCCGGATGTAATTTTACGTAACGAAAAACGTATGTTGCAGGAATCGGTTGATTCATTGTTTGACAACTCTCGTAAAGCAAATGCAGTTAAAACTGAATCTAACCGTGCTTTAAAATCATTATCAGATTCATTAAAAGGTAAACAAGGTAGGTTCCGTCAGAACTTATTAGGTAAACGTGTTGATTATTCAGCTCGTTCGGTAATTGTTGTAGGGCCTGAATTGAAATTACACGAGTGTGGCCTTCCAAAAGAAATGGCTGCCGAGCTATTCAAACCATTTATTATCCGTAAAATGCTTGAGCGTGGCGTGGTAAAAACGGTTAAATCGGCTAAGAAATTAGTTGAGAAAAAAGAAGCGATTGTTTGGGATATTTTAGAGAACGTATTGAAAGGTCATCCGGTTATGTTAAACCGTGCCCCAACACTACACAGGCTTGGTATCCAGGCTTTCCAACCGAAATTGGTAGAAGGAAAAGCAATTCAGTTGCACCCCTTGGTTTGTACTGCATTTAACGCCGATTTTGACGGTGACCAAATGGCTGTGCACGTTCCGTTAGGAAATGCTGCTATCCTTGAGGCACAAATGTTAATGCTGGCTTCTCATAACATCTTAAACCCTTCAAACGGTGCGCCAATTGCGGTTCCGTCTCAGGACATGGTTTTAGGTTTATACTACTTAACCAAAGGCAAACGTAACTTAAAAGACGATGCTGTTAAAGGTGAGGGTATGACCTTCTATTCTCCGGAAGAGGTTATTATTGCATACAACGAAAAACGCGTTGACTTGCACGCTATGATCAAAGTGCGTGTAAACAATGCGGTTGAAAATGATGAGTTAACTACCAAAGTAATTGAAACAACTGTGGGCCGTGTAATGTTCAACTTGGTTGTTCCGCACGAAGCAGGTTATATCAATGAATTGTTGACCAAAAAATCTTTACGTGATATCATCGGTACTGTTTTGAAAAAAACAGGTATGGCTAAAACGGCTAAATTCTTGGATGATATTAAAGAACTTGGATTTAAAACAGCGTTCCGTGGTGGTTTATCATTTAACTTAGGTGATATTCAAACGCCGGATGATAAAGTGAAACTAATTGCTGATGCACACGAACAAGTGGCAGAGGTATTGGCTAACTATAACATGGGCTTTATTACCAACAACGAGCGTTACAACCAAATCATTGACGTTTGGACGCACACCAACTCTAAAGTTACTAAAAAGGTGTTGGATGCTTTAAGCTCTGATAAACAAGGTTTCAACTCTGTTTACATGATGCTTGATTCCGGTGCCCGTGGTTCTAAAGAGCAGATCAAACAGTTGAGCGGTATGCGCGGTTTGATGGCTAAGCCTCAAAAAGCAGGTGCTGCCGGTGCTGAGATCATTGAGAACCCGGTATTATCTAACTTCCGTGAAGGTTTATCGATCTTAGAATACTTTATTTCTACTCACGGTGCTCGTAAGGGTCTTGCGGATACAGCGTTAAAAACAGCGGATGCAGGTTACTTAACCCGTCGTTTGGTTGACGTTGCACAAGATGTTATTATTACTGAGCACGATTGTGGTACTTTACGTGGTTTAACTGCGGTAGCGTTGAAAAACAACGACGAAATAGTTGAATCTTTATACGACAGGGTATTAGGCCGTGTTGCTTTAGCTGATGTTTATCATCCGTTAACAGGTGATCTGGTTGCTACAGGCGGCGAATTAATTGACGAGAAAGTAGCTGAAACTATTGCAAAATCTCCAATTGAATCAGTTGAAATTCGTTCTGTATTAACTTGCGAAAGCCGCCAGGGTGTTTGTGCAAAATGCTACGGACGTAACTTAGGTAACGGTAAATTTGTACAATTGGGTGAGGCTGTAGGTGTTATTGCAGCACAGTCAATTGGTGAGCCGGGTACACAGCTTACACTTCGTACCTTCCACGTTGGGGGTACTGCAAGTAACACAGCTGCTTCTTCTAAATTAGAAGCTAAGTATGACGGTGTTGCTGATATTGAAGAGTTACGCACGGTAAACCGTGTTAATCCTGACGGACAAAAAGTAACGGTTGTTATTGGCCGTTCTACCGAAATTCGTATCTCTGATGCGAACACCGGTATTACCCTTACAACGGGTAACATTCCTTACGGATCTCAATTATATATTAAACCGGGCGATAAAGTTAAAAAAGGCCAGCTTATTTGCGACTGGGATGCTTACAACGCCGTTATCGTTTCAGAGTTTGCAGGTTCTGTAGAGTATGAGCATATCGAAGAGGGAAGCACTTTCCGTGAAGAAGCGGATGAGCAAACCGGATTTAAAGAGAAAGTAATTATTGAAAGCCGTGATAAAACAAAGAGCCCGATGATGAAGATTGTTGACAAAAAAGGCGAGGTCCTTAAGTCATACAATATTCCGGTTGGAGCGCACATTGTTGTTGAAGAAGGCGAAGCTATTGAACTTGGTAAAGTGTTGGTAAAAATACCTCGCGTAACCGGTAAAGTAGGGGATATTACAGGTGGTCTGCCACGTGTTACCGAGTTATTTGAGGCTCGTAACCCAAGCAACCCGGCTGTAGTTGCTGAAATTGACGGTATTGTTTCTTTTGGTAAAATTAAACGTGGTAACCGCGAGGTTATTGTGGAAGCTAAAACAGGCGAACGTCGTACTTACTTAGTATCATTATCTAAGCATATTCTTGTTCAGGAAAATGACTTTGTACGTGCCGGTGATTCGTTATCAGATGGCTCTATCAGCCCTGGTGATATCTTAGCTATTAAAGGACCAACGGCAGTGCAGGAGTATATTGTGAATGAAATTCAGGAGGTATATCGTTTACAGGGACAAAAACTGAACGATAAACACTTTGAAACCATCGTTCGCCAGATGATGCGTAAAGTTGAGATCGAAGATCCGGGAGATACTATTTTCTTAGAGAAACAAATGGCTAACAAGATCGATTTCATGAAAGAAAACGACCGTTTGTTTGGTATGAAAGTAATTGTTGACGCGGGAGATTCTGCAGAAGTGAAACCAGGTATGATCTTGTCTTCACGTAAATTGCGCGATATCAACTCATCGTTGAAACGTAAGGATCAAAAACAAGTGGAAGCCCGTGATGCTGTGCCTGCAACTGCAAACTCGGTATTACAAGGTATTACACGTGCATCTTTACAAACCAGCAGCTGGCTATCGGCGGCATCGTTCCAGGAAACTACAAAAGTATTGAACGAAGCAGCGATAAACGGTAAAGTTGATTTCTTGAAAGGCTTGAAAGAAAACGTTATTGTAGGCCACTTAATTCCTGCGGGAACAGGTATCCGTCAATACGAGAAGCTGATCGTAGGAAGCAAAGAGGAATACGAACAACTAATGGCTTCGAAAGAGGAAATAGAAGAAGAAGCGTAGTTTTTAACTGAATAAAAACAGGGAAAGGGTTTCAAGCAATTGGAACCCTTTTTTTGTTAATGACAAATAAGACAAGATTTTGCTATGTTAACTGAACGGAGATTGCAATACCCGATTCTGCAAAAGCAATTCCTTATGTTTCAATCGCAATAACCGGGCTTGCAAATGCAATACGGGGTACTTCAATTGCAATAGCTATTGTTGCAAACGCAATACACTTCTTTTCAAATGTGATACGGTAGCTTTCAGAAGCAATACGACAGGTTGCAAACGTGATACGGTTTGCTGCAATTGCAATACCTTTCCTTTCAAAAGCAATACGGAACGCTTCAATTGCAATAGCCATCGTTGCAAATGCAAACCGTGGGTTATTTTACGGGTTTCGTCGATAAAGGAATGAGGTATTTAAAAATAATGTTTGGGATAAAATAGGAAATTTGTCATTTCGAAGGAAGAATGACTGAGAAATCCAGTACAGAAGATTTCTCCCTGTGGTCGAAATGACAAATGAGTATGAATCTTCTACATTATTCTAAATATAATCATTCCAAGTTGAAAATAGGATGTTATTTTTTGGAGCTGGTGAGGTAGGTGTAAGGGGGGATTACTTCTTCTTTTTAAACAAAAACATAAGCAATACAGGCAATAATACTATTTCAGACAGGAGGGCTACTAATAAGGTCAGGCAGGTTAAAAGCCCGAAAAGACGAATGCTCTCAAAATCGGATAAGATCAGGCTTATGAAGCCGCCTAATAGAATAAGGGTAGTTAAAAATACAGGTTTACCGGTTTCAGCGTAGGTGTGTTTAAATGCGCGCAGGGGAGAGGTGTTTTTCTTTAATTCCAGCTTAAAGCGGGAGATGAAATGGATAGTATCATCGGTGGCAATTCCAAATGCAATGGAGAAGAAAATGGCGGTGCTTGCTTTTAACGGAATGTTGAACATGCCCATAATGCCTGCCATGATCAGCAGGGGAACTACATTGGGAATAAGAAAGACCACTACCATTTTAAAGGAACGGTGAATGATAAAGGTTAGTAGCGCCAAAGCCAGTATGCCGGTAAGCAAGCCCTGCATAGTGTTTTGCACCAGGTATTTGTTATTAAGGTCTATCAGGTTGGTGGTGCCGGTTATGGTAAATTTTACACTACTGCTGTCGGTTTTTGTTTTAATAAAACGGCTTAGTTGCTCGTTGTATTCATCTACCTGCAGGCTTCCGTAATCTTTTATCTTTCCGCTTAAGTGGCTGTGTTTTCCATCAGCCGTAACCAGGCTTTTAAATTCTTTCCTGTTTTTGTTTTGTAGAATAAATTTCACATTTCGCTTATAATCGGCTGTATCGGTTGGCAATAGATATGTATCATCATAGCCTTCATTGATCGTTTTTATGATACGGGCCGGCGAGATCAAAAATCCGGGCTTGTAGGTTTGTGTAATGAAACTGTCTACCAGATTAACTTGGTTCATGATCTCAAAATCCCAGAGTGTTTTGTTTTTATTTGTTACTGTAATATCAACCTCAAGCGGACGAACACCTCCGTAATGTTCTTCGAAGAACATAAAATCCTGTTTTACGGGTTCTTTGTCAGACAGGTCGTCTAACAATTTTTGATTAGGTATGATCTTACCTAATCCCCATACGGAAATCACCATAATGAGGCAGGTAACCAAGGTGATTTGTTTGCCGTGGCGAATAACCCAGAAAAATAGTTTGTGTGAGTTGTCATCCAGCTTAGATGGCTCAGTTTCTTTTGGCTTTGCGGCAGCTTTCCATAGGTTAAGCATGGCCGGTAGATAGGTATAGGTTAAGATGAAAGCCACTACAATGCCTACAGAGGTGTAAATGCCAAAATCTCTTACCGGTTTTATGCCCGAATAGCACAGGGTTAAAAAGCCAACAACGGTTGATATAAGGGTTAAGAAGGTAGGCTGCGCCACTTCTTTAAAAATAAGCTTCAGCGTATCTTTTTGATTATTACCGGCGCTGATCTCATCGCTGTATTTGGTATAAAAGTGTATCACATCGCTCATGCCTGCTACAAAAATCATAGTGGGTATCATGGCAGTCATAATATCAATGGGCTTATTCATGGCTCCCATAATGCCAAAGGTGATGATGGTGCTGATGATGATCAGGGAAAGAGGCAGCAGGACGGCTTGTAGGTTTTTAAACGTAAACCAAAGCAAAAGCGTTACAAATACAACGGATATCAGTATGAACAGGAAAAACTGTTTTTGTAATTTCTCCAGGAAAACCGCCTGTGCAAAGATCCTTCCGGCAAGGTGGTAAGAATTGAATTGTAAATTATTTACTGCTCTTTTTATGCCTGCAGCCAGTGAATCACATTTCTTTTTAGAGAGGCCATCTTTTGTTTTTACATACAGGCAAAGCGACTTTGCATCTGCCGAAAAAAAATTGTTCTTCCATTGGGGCGATCGGTATATATATGCAGAATCATCTTTGTATAAGCCTTCATTTTTGTAGTGGAGCAGGGGAGTCTGTGTACTGGCAAAGCCTTGTAAGGATGTTCGTTTCAGATTGCCGGGTGCAACAACATCTTCTACAAAGTGCAGTTGTTTTAATTGTTTGGCAAGTGTATCTGCTTTGATAAGAAAACCTTTTTGAAAGATGCCTTTATCATTTTGCAGGGCAATTAAAACAAACTCGTTATCATGCCCAAAGGCCTGACGGTATTGTTTAAAGAAGGGCAGGGCAGGGTCGTTATCCGGAAAAAAGGATTCAAAATCGTAGCTGAAATTTAAATTCCGGCTAAAAAAAAGCGATGTGATTAATGCGATGAGAACAAGTGCTAAAACCACCCGGGCGTTGCGTTTGGTGGCTTTCATGCAGCTTAATTACTATCGGTTATTTTTTTTACGTGTACGCATTCCTCGCCTCGGGCAGCGGGTTTCAATTCAAAAGATACTTTATCGTTGGCCTCAACTGTGCCTTCAATATTTTTAGAATGCACGTAATATTCTTTTTTGGTAGTATCGTCAATAATAAAACCAAATTTAGTTTTTTGATTAAAAAATTTTACTATTCCGGTAAGCATAAAATTTGTTTCAGCAAAGATAAGTAAAGTATATTTGTAACATAATTATGATGCATCCAATTATACAAAAATATATAGAGTTTAATAACTACGGAAAGGACCTTGGTTTACATTTTGATATTGTTGAACCCGGCGTTGTTAACCATTATTTAACCATAGGCCAAAAACACCTGGCTACCCCGCATACAGCGCATGGGGGAGTGGTGGCTGCCATGATGGATGCTGTGCTTGGGGTGGCAGCTTTATCATTGGTTTGCGAGGATATGAAGATCGTATCTACGGTAGAGTTTAAGCTGAATTTTTTGAATCCCTGCCTGCTGGGCGATGAGCTAAGCGGAGAATCGGTAATAGACCACAGGGGAAGCCGCATAATTATTGTAAGCGGAACCATACGATCGGTAAACAGAAACAAAGTCATTGCAAAAGCCATTGGCACATTTAATGCATATCCTGCAGCAAAGGCCGGGTTAATATTATAAAATAACATATATGAGATTAAAGACTATTCTGTTTATTATATTTTTTGCTTCTTTCTGCGTAAAAAATACAGCACAAAATTTATATCCATCGCGGGTGAAGCTGGAAACGCTTATAGCAGATAGCACCTGGTACGCTGGCAGCAATGCCGGGGTAGTGCAGGTAAACGATGCCAGTGGGGAAATTGCGTTTAAAATGGGCATACAAACCATTACAACCGATGTGGTTCGCCTGGATTCTGCCTTATCGCAGGTAGAGAACCAGTTTGTTTTTTTGAAAGGAAATTTTCCGGTTAAAAACCTGAGCTTTACCGATGCTGATAACGAAAGCTCGCAGGATTACAGCGGGAAAGCTTTTTTGACCATTGGCGGCATAACCAAAGAAATTGATTATACCTGCGAAGTATATAACTTTAACAATGATGATGAATTTGCCGTAGGAAACAATGTTTACCCTTTGCGCATTGGGTTATTTTTTGATTTTCAACCGCTGGATTTTAAACTGAATTCATTTTTCCAGCCCCTCACAAAAAGCATTAAAGTAGAAATAAGCAACGGCTTTATTAACAAAACAAATATTGGGGGAGACTCTATCTTTCCTAAATAAAGTAACATTATGGCACGTATATTAACCGGGATAACCAGCAATAACATACCGCATTTAGGCAATATTTTGGGAGCCATGCTTCCTGCAATTGAATTAAGCAATAAGGCAGAAAACGAATCGCTTTATTTTATTGCCGACCTGCATTCTTTAATCAGTTTAAAAGACGCAGAGTTAAGAAAGAACCGCATACACGCAGTTGCCGCTGCATGGCTTGCCTTGGGCTTTGATACCCAAAAGAATATTTTATACCGCCAGAGCGATGTGCCGCAGGTAACCGAGTTAACCTGGTATTTAAACTGCTTTACGCCATACCCGATGCTTAAAAATGCGCATTCGTTTAAGGATAAAGCCGATCGTTTAAGCGATGTGAATGCGGGATTGTTTACATATCCTGTTTTGATGGCTGCAGATATATTAATGTATGACGCCAATGTGGTGCCGGTGGGCAAAGACCAGCTTCAGCACCTGGAAATGACGCGAGATATTGCCAGCAGTTTTAACAGCCAGTATGGAGATACCCTGGTAATTCCAAACGCCAAAATTGAAGAAAGCGTAATGATCGTTCCGGGAACCGACGGGCAAAAAATGAGCAAGTCTTATAACAATTTCATTAATATTTTCCTTCCCGAAAAAGAGCTTAAAAAAGTGGTGATGAGCATCGTTACAGATTCTATCCCGCTTGAAGAGCCCATGAAACCAGATACCTGCAATGTTTTTAATTTATATAAGCTGGTGGCAAGCCCGGCTCAAACAGAAGACTTGCGTGCCAAATACCTTGGCGGCGGCTTTGGTTATGGCCGTGCAAAAACTGCCCTGCTGGAAGCTCTTCTGGATAAATTTGCCAATGCCAGGGAAACCTACAACCACTTGATGGTCAATACAAACGAAATTGAAGCTGAGCTTAAAAAAGGCGCCCTTAAAGCAGCCGAAATTGCAAACCCCGTGCTGGCAAGGGTTAGAACTAAATTAGGATATTAAACTATCCGTAAACGCAACTTATCTAAAAGATATTTTTTTAACTAAAATGATGGTATCATGCGGTATAGCGTGCATACATTTTAGTAAATTTGCAGCCGTTTAATTTAAACTTAACATATGACAAAAAGAATAACGCTTGCGCTAATTATTAGCTTTGTATTTAACGTTGCCGTAAAGGCCGATGAGGGGATGTGGTTGCCTATGCTATTGGGGCAACAAGTGTATGACGATATGGTTAAAAAAGGCCTGAAGCTTACCAAAGAACAACTCTATGATATTAATAAACCCAGTGTGAAAGATGCCATTATTATTTTTGGCGGCGGCTGCACCGGAGAGATCGTAAGTAATGAAGGATTGATCTTTACCAACCACCATTGCGGTTATGAAGCCATTGCCAAAGCAAGCTCGGTAGACCATAACTACCTGCGCGACGGGTTTTGGGCTAAAACAAAAGCCGAAGAAATTCCGAGCGAAAACTTAAGCGTTCAGTTTTTAGTTAAGATCGAAGACGTTACCGATAAAGTGAACGAAGCTACCAAAGGCTTATCGGAAGGGGATTACCTGAAAAAGCTACCCGATATTTTAACTGAAATGGGTAAAAAAATGACTGAAGGTACTACCTATGAAGGCCGTGTTGCTTCTTTCTTTAAAGGAAACCAGTTCTTATTGTTTGTATACGAAAGATTTAAAGATATTCGTTTAGTTGGTACACCATCTGAAAGCATTGGTAAATTTGGCGGAGATACCGACAACTGGGAATGGCCTCGCCACACCGGAGATTTTTCGGTTTTTAGAGTTTACATGACCAAAGACGGCAAAGCCGGAGATTATGCCGCAGATAACGTTCCTTATAAACCAAAATACTTCCTGCCTGTATCTACCAAAGGTGTTAAAGATGGCGATTATGCTATGATCTATGGTTACCCGGGCGGAACAAACCGTTACGAAACTTCTTTCGGCGTAAAATTAAAAACCGATATCGAAAACCCGTCAACCGTTAATTTACGCGACGTTCGCTTAAAACTAATGAAAGAGCAAATGGTGAAAGATCCTGCCATTAAATTGCAATTAGCTTCATCTTATGCGCGTATTGCCAACTATTGGAAATTTTTTGACGGAGAAAGCAAACAATTAATTAAATATGATGTTTACGGACAAAAACAAAAAGACGAAGGCGCTTTTTTAACCTGGGCTGCCAGCAAACCAGAATATCTTAACATCTTCCAGGATTACCGTAAAACCTACGAAACTTGGACTCCTTACGCTAAATGGCGTACATACTTAACCGAAGGTATTTTAGGATCTCCGCTTATTAAATTTGCTTCAGATATGAGTGCTTTGGATAAAGCCTTGAGCAAAAAAGATGCAACCCAAGATGAAATAAACAAAGCCGTTGAGGCAGCTAAAAAAACGTACAGCACATTTACAAAAGATGAAAATGTAGCATCAGATAAAAATATCCTGGCTGCTGTAACCAATATGTTTTATAACGATATTCAACAAGATCAGCTTCCGCAAGGATTCTTTAATTGGTTAAAAAACAAGTACGGCGACCTGAATAACATAAATACATTTTCGGCTTACAGTAAAGATGTTTTTGCAAATACCATGTTCTTAGACGCTGCAAAATGGAACGCTTTTATCAGTAAACCCGATACTGCAACGCTTCACAAAGACTTAGCTTTTTTTACGGCAAATACATTTATTCAGTATTATAAAGCTAATTATGAGAAATTCTCTATCGATTTTCAGGCTAAAAATGCTGCATTAGGCAAAACCTATTTAAAAGGCATTATTGAAGAAAAAGGAATGAAAAAATTATATCCCGATGCTAATTTTACGATGCGTGTAAGCTTTGGTAATGTAAAACCATACAGCCCGAAAGACGGGGTAAATTATTCGAGCGTTTGTACCATGAAAGGACTTTTGGATAAATACAAACCGGGTGATTATGAGTTTGACCTTCCTAAAAACTTTGTTGACATTGCCCGCAAAAAAGATTTTGGCCCTTATATAGACAAAACGCAAAACGATCTAGTGGTGTCGTTTATCACCACAAACGATATTACAGGTGGTAACTCAGGTTCGCCGGTTATGAACGGAAAAGGCGAATTGATCGGTTTGGCTTTTGACGGAAACTACGAAGCCCTTAGCCACAAAATAGCTTTTGACAAAGACCTTAACCGTACCATTTGTGTAGATGTGCGCTACGTATTATTCATTATCGACAAAGTAGGCGGCGCAAGCAATATTATTAAAGAATTAAAGCTTCAGCCGTAAACTATTTTTGTTACCCTGAGCCTGTCGAAGGCTGATAATTAGTTCAAATTTAAAAACAGAAAAGCAGGTTTAATCAGCCTGCTTTTTTTACTTTAGGCCCTCAAAAACCAAACACATGTATAAAAAACAATTATTAGATAACCTGCACAGGGAGATTTTATTGCTAAAGCAATTAACCCCGCACATCGAGCAGCAGCACCTCGACTTTCGTCCAACCGAAAAATCGCGCAGCACACACGAGCTGATGCAATACCTGTCGGGTATTGGCGCGGTGTCTATCAGGCGCTATATTAAAAATGATGTTACGCCCGAAATGCGTGAAAAGTTAAAAGAGCACGGAGCCACCATCACCATCACAAACTTTAACGACCGCCTGGATGAACAGTGGGAAGAAATTAAACTCCACATGAAAGACGTAACTGATGAAGATTTGCTACAAAAAGAGGTAGAGATGCCCTGGAAAGAAAAAATGACGCTCGGAACAGCTATTATCAATTCACCCATAAAATGGCTTTCAACCTACAGAATGCAGCTGTTTTTGCATTTAAAAATGAGCGGAAAGACAGAAATAGGCACTAAAGAGGCCTGGACGCTGCCAAACTAAGCATTGGCACAAAATTTTAAGTAATTCAATCGCAATTACTTTTTGTTTTTATTCCCAAACCCATGTTATTACGCTCGTAACATGGGTTTTTCTTTTCCCCAAACCCTGGCTGGTATAAAATTTTGAATAAAACGTCTGACAAAACAAATTGCGATGATTTTGATGCAAAAAATTAAACTCGTTAAAGAACAGATAAAAGCAATCAACCAGTTTTTAACCAAAATGTTTGTTGAGCAAGATTAGATCAGCATGATAAAGACCCAAAAAAACAGCAAAGACAATCAAATATGGGCCTGGACAACCACCATACTTACCGTACTGGTTATTGTAATAAGGCTTATCATAAAAACATAAAATGTATTACAACAAACAACAAAACAACCCCGAAACCTTATTGATGGGTTTATTAATAGGAGCAACAACCGTAATGCTTTTTGGTATGGTTTTGCTGCAGCACTTCAGGTAGGCGCAGGTATAAAATTTTATAGATAAAATTGGTTTAGGTTAGTTAATTAAACCAAAACGAGAAGCCCGGTTCTTTAATCATCCGGGCTTTTCTGTGCTCATAAGGGTAGAACACAACCTTAAAGTTACGCTTCTAATTAAATATGTATAATACTATTATTCAGTTAATTGATGCATTTTATTACTTAACATAATGTAAATTATAAGAAAAAACTCAAAATTAATTAGTTTTAAAATAAGCAGGTCTATATATTGCGTATATAGTTTTATCCTGCTTAATTGTTTACCTCTTGTACATTAAATTCAGGATGCCACTCCTTTTCTATTTAAAGAAGAATTTAAGCAGTCAGCCTAACAACAAAAGAGTTAAACAATAAAAAAGGTATCAAAAATATAACTAAATTTAAGGATAAGAGTTTTCAGCATACAACTGCTTACTAACTCCTTTCCTATAGCTTTTTACAGGAACATCAATTTTGAGGCTTGCCAGTGCCCAATTAGCAAAATGAGAGGTTAAAGTGAAGGCATTAAGTAAATTTAGTTATAGTTTTTGATATTTTAGTTTCAACTTATTTAAAACCAATTAATTTCTCCCTTTCTATTTATTTAACCATTAAAGATTATAACCAAAATTTAAAGCAAAAAGATTTTAGCTAAAAGTATTAAGCGGGTTTAGTTATAATCTTTAATGGTTGATCATAAGCAGGTGTTTTTTCAATTATAATATCACATTATGTTAAATAGCCCCTTCTGAAACTGACAAAAATAGGACTAATTAGAGGCTTAAAAGTCCTCTTTGATTTTTGTATAAGTTTCCCTGCCTGCTTGTTTTTAATGATTAGAAAAAAGCAAAAAGAACTAATTCTACCCTTATTTCAACTTAAGTAACCAATAAACCCCATATAAAATGTCAAGAAACAAATCAAGTCAATTTAAAGAAGAAGTAACTATTTATGCAGAAGGAAAATCTGAGCATTCAGGATTTAAAGTTGGAACATCACATGATGATAAGTATGTTATACTTACACATTTAGACCCTGACTACTATGGCAACTTTAATAGAGTTATAGTACAAAGAGTTAGAATTCCTGTTTTAATTGAAACTCTGCAAAAAATGTTGGAGACTATGAAGTAGTAATAAAGGGATGGCTATGTGCTGTCCCTTTTAATTAAAAACAAAAAAGCAAAATTAAAAATGAATAAAAAAGAGATTAAAAATGGTAGAAAAACATATAGACCTGTAATAAGGACTAATATTGAAGAACGCATTAAAGAATTAAAAGAAATGCAAAAGCTAATCAATACTTTAAAAAAGAAAAAGCTTATAATTGAAATGGATGGATATTCTTTAGATAAACCATATTTAAATGATTAAAATAGTAGAAACAAGAGAGTTAATTGCTCCGAATAACATATATACAAAAACAATATATAAATATTACTTTTTAGGAGTATTATTCAAAACAACAGAATGTACTATAAAGATTGTATCTTAAATATATACTTCTAAGATAAAAAATCTACCGGACATCTTTTTAATAGTATCTTCTGCTTCTTTTTTAGAATTAAATTCTCCTTTAAAAGAAGTTTTAAGATTGGTATGTTCATCTATTGAATATACATAAAATACAGTTTTCATATTATTTAGGTTTTATTGGTTTAATATTTTGATATTTTTAATGTAAAGGATTTTCCATTAGATATTTTTGTTATCTCAAATTTACATTCAGACTGATAATCTTTCCAAATGGTTTCATCTAACTTAATGAAATTAGTATTGTTTAATACAGAAATCATATCATTAATTGCATCTATTGGGTATAAGAAATTTATAGAAAAACATTCATCTGTTTTACTATCAAAACTATAGATAATTACTTGTGTTTTGTATTGTCTACTATATTCAGCTAATGTATAATATTCAGTGTATCTATCTGTTTTATAATCAGAAGTTCTAGATTGAACTTCCTTTAAAATAAAGTCATATGATTTATTTATATCATTTCCATTTTGCCCATAAAACTTCAAACTAAATAATAAAAGCAACACTAATAACCTTCTCATTTTACCTTAAATTTTTATTTCAAGGTTCAATTGAAATAGTTATAAAATAAGGAGGCGTGAACCAATAGATTTACTTGTGATGAGGTGCTTCGAAAAACCCGTAAATCAAATAAACTAAAGTCCACGCCTTTTTTGGCACAGAGCAAATAGTTAGTCGGATTTACTTTTGGGTGGTTGAAGTTTTCGAAGCTTTCATCACCAAGCACAACTAACGCCTGTAAAATATTAAATCAAATATAATAAAATTTAAACAATCAAGAAGTAATGAAGTAGACTTTGTTAATGGATATAATAAGGAGAAAAAAATAGTCATTAGGAGTAGAAACTGTCCTGGTTTCAGGGCCTTATTAAGTAGGGAATCATCCTACTATGCCCTTTATTATAGAAGTATAGCTATTACAATAAGCAATAGTATAACTGCTAAAACAAACTTAGTGCTAATTTCGATTTTCATTAGTTCAAGTTTTGATTAAATACTTTTAATTAAACTTCCTAATGACTACTTTATAAATGTAGTAAAAAGAAATAGGTAGAGCCAAAATTAACTTCAGCGCCGTTACTGGGTTAACCCCATTTGCCAACTGCTGAGAGTTGGCGGGGTTTGTTATACTATTTATAAATTAGGGAGTTCCTGTAGATAAACTGTAGAAGTTTACAGCCTTTGAGTATAGCCTAAACTATACTCTGCTGTTTATATTACTTAAATAAATGATATAATATTACTATTATAATCAATCTATCAAGTAATTTGATAAAGTTTTTCATTCTGTAAAGAATTAAGTTAGATAATTGTAAGTTAACTACTCTCTATCAGGAACTCCCTTTAGCTAAATTAATAAATTATAAAGATTTAAGTAAAATTTAAAATGGTATTTCAAAGCTATTGAGACATAATACTGGACATTATAAGATAATAAGGTATTCTCAAAACCAACCATCAAAAGAATTAAGTACAATTAACATTGCTCATAACCACAAACAATTAGTTTTGCACAATTAAATTTTGTGAAATGGATAAACTCTGTTTAGAAGACCAGTTATGCTTTAAGCTCTACGCAATTTCCCGTCAGATAACAGGCGCTTACCGTCCCGTTTTAGAAAACCTTGATATCACATACCCACAATACCTTGTCATGCTCGTGCTTTGGAAAGAAAATGAAATCACCGTTAAAGAACTCGGCAAGCGGCTGTATTTAGACAGCGGCACATTAACACCCTTATTAAAGCGATTAGAACAAAAAAAAGTAATATCCCGTCAGCGCGATACTGCCGATGAACGCAGCGTAATTATTACGTTAACCCTTGAAGGAAAAAACATGCAGCAAAAAGCCAAAAAAATTCCCGAAACACTCGGCAAATGCCTTTCCCTAAACCAACAAGAATACCTGCAACTAAAAGACCAGCTCAATAACTTATTAACCCAATTAGAAACCCGCTAAACAAACATGGAAAAACTATACACCACAAAAGCCACGGCCACAGGCGGCCGCAACGGACACGTAACATCGTCCGACGGCGCATTAGACATCGACGTAAGAACCCCCGAATCGCTCGGCGGGCCAAAAGGAAAATTCCTGAACCCCGAAACACTCTTCGCTGCCGGTTATGCAGCCTGCTTCGATAACGCCCTGCTAAGCATCATGGGCCGCGAAAAAATAAAAGCCACCAGCGCCGTTAGCGCCGAAGTAAGCCTCTGCAAAATGGAAAACGGCGCCTACAATCTCGCCATCACCCTCGAAGTAGAAATCAACGGCTTGGAGCGCCCCGAAGCAGAAGCCCTCATGCAAAAAGCCCACAGCATCTGTCCCTATTCAAACGCTACACGCGGTGGCGTAGACGTAAAAGTTACCCTCAAATAAACAATGTCCAAAGAAATAAAACTCAGCATATTAGACCAGTCCATCGTCCGCAAAGGCGGCACAGCCAGCCAGGCAATTGCCGAAACCGTTGAAACCGTCAAGCTGGCCGAAAAACTGGGCTACCACCGCTTTTGGGTATCCGAGCACCACAACTCAGCCATGATAGCCGGCTCAACCCCCGAAGTGCTTATGGTAAAACTGGCCGACGTCACCAGCACCATCCGCATCGGCTCAGGCGGCATCATGCTACCCAACCACAGCGCACTAAAAGTAGCCGAAAACTTCCGCATGCTCGAAACACTCTTCCCCGGCAGGATCGATCTTGGCATTGGCCGTGCCCCCGGCGGAGACCGCATAACCGCCTCCCTCCTTAACCCCTCCAACACATTCAGCGAAGAAAGCTACATACGCCAGCTCGAGCATCTCCAGGCCTACTTTAACGACGAAGCCAGCACACCCTATGGCAAACTATTGGCCGTGCCCCAGTCAGAAGGCATACCCACACAATGGATCTTAAGCAGCAGCCCGGGCGGAAGCAGTACCATAGCCGCCAACCAGGGCATGGGCTTAGTAGTGGCACGCTTCATCAACGGGCACGCAAGCCCCCTCATAGCCAAACAATACAAACAAAACTTTAAGCCCTCCGCACAATTCCCTAAACCACACACCATGCTGGCCATCAGTGTGCTGTGCGCCGATACCGAAGAAAAAGCCGGGCAAATGCGCAAACTGCTCGACTATAACTTACTGAAATTTGAATTCGGGCAATTCGAGCCCATGAGCAGCGCCGAAGAAATTGCCGGTCACACCTTCTCTATGGAAGAACTCCTCCGCATCCAGAACAACAGCGGGCGCATCGTTTCCGGAACCCCAAGCCAGGTAAAAGAACAGCTCACCAAACTGGCCGGAGAATTTGACACAGACGAAATTATTGTAAGCACCATGACCTATTCTTTACAGGATCGCTTACATTCATTTGAATTACTGGCAGAAGCTTTTAAACTTAATCATTAAATGAGTAAAATGATCGTCATGCTGAACCTGTTTCAGCATCTCAAAATAAAAACAGACCCGGAAACAAAACAAACAAATCTAATATCTAAACTAAAAACATAAAATCATGACAGCAGCAAAAGGATATGCAGCAAAAAGCGCCACAGATTCACTGGGCCCTTTTAATTTTGAAAGACGGGAAGTCGGCCCCCACGATGTGGAGTTCGACATCCTGTTTTGTGGTGTTTGCCACTCAGACCTTCACCAGATCAGGAACGAATGGCACGGCACCATTTACCCCATCGTTCCCGGGCACGAAATTGTGGGGCGCGTTACCCGCGTTGGCGCACACGTAAAAAAGTTTAAGCAGGGCGACCTTGCCGGAGTTGGCTGCCTCGTAGACTCATGCAGAGACTGCGACAACTGCAAAAAAGGACTGGAACAATTTTGCCGGAACGGATCAACCGGAACCTACAACGGCAAAGACAAACACCTGGGCGGAGTAACCTACGGCGGCTACTCAAACAAAATTGTAGTAGACGAAAGCTTTGTGCTAAAAGTATCCGACAAACTCCCCCTGCAGGCAGTAGCACCTTTGCTATGCGCAGGCATCACAACCTACTCGCCCCTTCGCCATTGGAAAGTGGGCAAAGGCCATAAAGTGGGCGTGCTTGGCCTGGGCGGTTTAGGCCACATGGCTGTTAAATTTGCCGTTTCGTTCGGGGCAGAAGTTACCGTACTAAGCACCTCCCCCAATAAAGAACAAGACGCCAAAAAATTAGGCGCCCACCACTTTGCCCTAACCAAAGATGCAGAGCAGGTTAAAAACTTAGCCGGCAAATTCAACTTCATAATCGACACCGTATCAGCAGAACATAATTATAACGATTACTTACAAATGTTAGATGTTGATGGAGTTATGATTTGCGTGGGAGCTCCCCCTACCCCGTCTCAAATTATGGCGTTTAGCTTGCTTGGCGGGCGAAAAAGTTTAGCAGGTTCTATGATTGGCGGCTTACCTGAAACACAAGAAATGCTTGACTATTGCGCCGCGCACAACATCGTATCAGATATAGAAATGATAGAAATGAAATACATCGACAAAGCCTACGAACGCATGCTGGCCGGCGATGTAAAATACCGTTTCGTAATAGATATGGCAACCCTGTAATAAAATGATACAGTAATAAAAAAGAGGCTGCCTTAATCGGGCAGCCTCTTTTGTTTTTTCATAAATAGAAATTACTTGGAAATAATCAGTCGTTTATTGATAACACCTTCATTGCTTGTAATGCTTACATTATATACACCAGAGGTTAAACTGCCGGCATCAATTGTAGCAGTGCCACTGATAGTTTGCGTTAAAACTACTCTGCCGTTTACATCAAACACTTGTAAGCTTTGTTTAGCAGAAGAATTTGTTTCAATTATAAAATTACCGTTGCTTGGGTTGGGGTAAACAGTAATTTGTTGTAGGGGACTGTTATTACTCAAATAGTTAATACCTGTTACATCTTGTACAAGATCCCCTTTGGTTATTAAAACAGGATCTCCGTATCTACCTGAAGCAGAAGGTAAAGTAAATGTGTATGAATATGGAGTAGATGCTGAACAGGTATTATTCCAGGTAGTATGGCTTACTACGTATGTTGTATTGCCGCTAAATTCACCCCAGGTACTACTTGAGGCAGGTAATGTAAAACCTGAAGAATAATCATTAGGATAATTATCAAAACCATTAAAATAAGTATACGCAGGGTAGACATTCCAATAACTTGGGCTTGGACTTGTCCATTTAACTGTACCTCCCGGTCCGGTGAGTTCTTGAACAACATATTTTTCTTGATACCCCGAAGGGGTTGGGCTTTGAACCATGTTAGCTACCGCTTTAAAATTGAAATATTGCCCCGTTGGAGTTTCCATTAATGAAAAACTAGGATTATTAGTTACTACAGTAACCAATTGCGTTGCCGAACCGTAACATCCGCTAGCAGTGTTTGTAATTCCTACTTTATAGGTGGTATTTGCGCTTGGGCTTACTGTTATACAAGATGTAGCCCCAACAGACGACCCGCTTGGTACAATAGTCCAGTTAATTGTATAAGGGCTACCACTTAGATTTTCGCAAAGTGTTGTGCTACTGCCGGAACAAATAGTAGTATTACCGCTAATTACAGGTGTAGGAGTGCAATTAATGGTTACATGAGCTGTGGAAGTTGCTGCTGTAAGCACCGGACAATTTTTTGTAGCCGTTACCTGTAATATATAGTTATGGCTGCAGGTTAAACCTGTAGTAGAAATAGGAATGGTTATGCTGTTAGAGCCCGGATTTGAAATGGTGCCATTGGCTACATTTCCTCCTCCGTCTGGCGCCCAGCTGCTGTTAGCTGATATTAAAGACCAGGTATAACTGTCAGGATAAATAGTGCTGACATTGCTGCCGGAATTAACTGTAGCATTAAGAACACTGCCACTGCAAACCGACATGGCAGTTACCGGAAAATTAGGTGCAAAAGTAACCGGATTTGCTAATTTACCGATAACCTGAGAATAATAATCAGAAAAATATACACTTCCACAGGCATCCGTAGCTAAAGCATAAGGAGTAATATTTACACCAGGCCCGTTACCACTGGGTGCAGGATAATTAAAAGTACCAGCAGTACCTGTACCCGCTACCGTAGTAATTATATTTGCACTTACCTTTCTGATACGATTATCTGGATTGTCTGCTATGTATACATTGTGATTTGCATCAACGGCCAATCCAAATACAGTTTTTAAACTTGCATTTACGGCTTGCCCATTATCTCCTAAAGGAGCGGTACCAGAAAAAGAACCAGCAAATAACGTTGGAGTAGGTGATGTTGGTATTAATCCGCCTACTGCCTGTATTTTATAAACATGAGGCCCATTACCAAAGTATAAATCACCGTTTACAGGATCAAGAGCGATAGTAGTAACTCCGGTCCAAGTTGTTGATTGTGTATTGCCAACGATTGAACTAATTACTGAGCTACCAGGATTATAAGGGGTAGTTACTTTTCTTATAGCATTGTCATCAGCAATTAAAAGGTTATTAGATTGATCTATAACTATTCCTAATGGATGGGTAAGAAGCGCGGCATTAGCAGCCCCACCATCCCCACAGCTTCCTGTAGAGTTTTGTGAACATCCCTGACCTTGTACTCCGGCTACTGTAATTATACCACATGAAGCGTTAAGCGCGCCGCTACCGGTTGCTTGCACCATTCGCACAATGTTATTTCTACTATCTGAAATATATAAATTACCCGATGCGTCTAAACATAAAGAATTAGGGCCACTAAATATTGCATGTCCGGCTATTCCATCGTCGTAATATCCACCGTATATATTAGGGGATGCACCATTACCGGCAACTAAATTAACAGTACCGGATGCATGATTTATTTTCATAATGCAATTGTTAGCGTTATCAATGTAATATACATTACCTGAGTGGTCTACTACTACTCCGGTTGGCCCTCCGATAATATTTTTTATAGCCAAAGGAGCTGTTGCTGCTGTTCCCAAGTTATTAGGCTGTGGGGTACCAACTCCTGCACTTCCTGTACCGGCAATATTTACTACGTTGTTAAATTGTGCAAAACCCATGCTTCCGGCAAGGCATAATGCCACAAGTAATTTTGTTTTTTTCATAATTGTGTATTTTTTAATTATTTAAGCGCTAAAGTATAGCTAGGAAATAATTAAAAATGAGGCTTCTCATAAACGGTATGTTTTAGCCTTCAAATTGCAGCTATGCTTTCAGGAACGGTAAAAATTTGGATGGACAAATTTATAAACTTGCTCCAAGCATTTCCATCAGCGTTTGGCGTTTTTCGCGTGAAACCGGAATATGGCTATTGTTCTTCATAACAATATAGCCTCCTTCTGATTTTACGTATTTGTCTACCTGGTTGAGATTAATAATGTATGTTTTATGTATTCTATAAAAAATAGTTGAATTAAGAACAATTTCATAATCTTTTAATGGTTTTGAAGAAGTTACTTTTTTTCCGTCAGATAAAACTAAAGTTGTATAACTGGAGTCAGATTCCAAGTGCGAAATTTTATCAATCTCTAAATAAATAATTTCATTTTGACTGCTTATAGCTAATCTATTTTGTTGAATCTGCTTTTTTTCTAAAAACTGTTGAATATTGCCTCCAGTCAATTTATTTTTTACTTTTTCTTCCAATTTGTTTACAGCAATTTTTAATTCTTCTACAGTAATTGGCTTTAATAAATAATCAATAGCACTGTATTTATATCCTTTTATGGCGTAATTATCGTATGCTGTAGTAAATATTACATGAAATGAAAGAGGTTTAAGTTGTTCAAGTAATTCAAACCCACTTATATTAGGCATTTCTACATCTAAAAATACTACATCCGGTTTATGTTTTTCTACAAGGTCAATTGCTTTTTGAGGTAAGGTTTCCGTGGCAATAACACAAATTTCGGGGCAATGCTTATTAAGTAAATGTTCTAATAATTTTATCCCGTTCACTTCATCATCAATCAATATGGCTTTTAGCATTTTAATAAAAATTGTAAATTGTAGTTTGTAAATATATTTATTTAAGTAAATTAATTAAAATAATAATTCGGAATTTTTCACTTCTACAAACTGTCATTTTATTTATAATACTTGTTTCCTGCTTATCTATATTTCTGATTAATTTTTAAAAACTAATTCTATTAACCTATTTAATTTTCGTTTTGCGTTTAATCCCACGGGTTTTTTCTACGCATTTCATTATTATGAATAATATATTTTGCCCTGTACTTTTATGCAAACTATCCGTAAAGCCTTATGCACAGTTTGGTAAATCTCCCAAGTCAATTTAGAAATCCCCTACCCTATTTTACCATACCGCTGTGTTCTCTGGCGTTATTGCCGTGTTACTTGTGGTATTGTCCGGCTCATCTGGTGGGACCACCGAATGAACCCGACGCCATATTAAGTCAATTTACCGTATGGCCGCATAGCTTGGGTAAGCCACCAAATGACCTGGAGAGTACACCGGGTGATTTCACCATACAGCCAGATCATCTGTTAGCACAGCCAGGCCATCCGTTGGCATATTTTATGGCCCGGCAAACCTACAGATTATCTGTGAGGCATGTAAAATCATTTTACAATACCTCCGGGTGGGCCGGATATACCAACAAGCCATTCGATAAATTTTCCGGATAGATAAAAAATGTACACAGCATACAATAAATAAATTGCAGATGCGTTATGCACAAAATAACTTACCGAATACCGCATGAACAAACAAGAAACAAACAGCACCGTAGTGCATTAAGCCCGAAGGGCAGAAAGCTTACCAAAAACATTCGCATTTTGCATTCCCGCTTGTTGTTTTTATATAGCTCAACCCTCCGTACCCGGTCAACCCTACAGTTTAAAAAAGAGCGGGCAAACAATTTAATTTATTAAAAATATGTTAACCGATTATTATCCGCACAGAGACTCAGAGCGAGTACTTTGGCACAACACCTTCAGTTCTAAATTAGCAACTTACGCTACTCAATTAGATTTAACTACCACAGATGTAAACGGAGCCAAGGCCGATGCTTTGTATCTGGCATACATTATTGGTTTTTTGGAAAGCGTGCTGACTTACAAACAGCAGCTTACCGCGTTTAAAAATATATTGCTAAACGGTATCAACTTGGGAGCCCTACCCGCGCTTGTTAGCGGCACGGCACCTGCAGCGGTAAACGCCGGCATACAAAAGCGCACCCGCAGTATGGTACAGCGCATTAAAAATCATCGCAATTATACCGAGGCCATAGGTAATGATTTAGGTATAATAGGCAGCGAATTAAGCATTGACCCAGATCAATTAAAGCCTGTTTTAAAAATAACGTTGGATGTAGGTAAACCTCATATTAAATGGGAAAAGCAAAATGCAGACAGCATACATCTGTATGCCGACCATAACGACGGGCGCGGTTATGTGTTTGTAGCTAATATAACCCGCAGGGAGTATCTGGATATTATACAAACACCGGCCCAACCCACCGTATGGAAATACAAAGCCATTTTTGTATTGAATGATGAAGAAGTAGGTTTGTTCAGCGACGAGGTTAAAGTAACCGTTAGCCCTTTATTGTAAAACCTGCTGGGCCCCAATAAAAAAAAGGCTGCCTTAACCAGGGCAGCCTTTTTTGTTTTTCATAAATAGAAACTACTTGGAAATAATTAAGCGTTTGTTTATAACGCCTTCATTGTTTGTAATGCTTACATTGTATACACCAGAGGTTAAACTGCTGGCATCAATAGTAGCAGTACCGTTAATAGTTTGCGTTAAAACTACTCTGCCGGTTATATCAAATACTTGTAGGGTTTGCTTTGTTGTAAAGGGTGTTTCTATAGTGAAATTGCCATTTGTTGGATTTGGATATATTTCTGTAGCTGATTCAATATCTTGTTTATGAATACCCAATATTTCAGCATCTGTTAAGTGAGGCATTAAACTACCCTCGCCGCTTAAACGGCATGTATTACACAGGTAGCCAATATATGGATAGGATTTTGCCGGACAGGCATTGCTCCAATCAGTATAAGTTACCAGGTATTCATGGCCCTGTTTAAAAACTCCAACACCAGCAGGAGTTTGGTTACAAGAAGAAAGTGTACCCGTGCCCTGATACCCCCAAAACCATACAGGACCCCCCGGCACTTGCCAACAAGAAGGTGCAGATACTTCCGTGTTTGAGATGGTAACAGCAGAATTACCTACCTGAACCTCTTTTACATCCCATGAATAACCAAATCCCGGTACAGCAGCTTGGGTAAAGTAGGTAGGATTGGTTGCCTCTATAGTATAAGTATTACTAGATGTGCCTGTTGCATTTAAATTAAATATTGGTGCTATATTTTGTACAGTAACCAATTGAGTTGCCGAACCGTAACATCCGTTAGCAGTGTTTGTAATTCCTACTTTGTAGGTGGTATTTGCTGTAGGGCTTACTGTTATACAAGAGGTAGATCCCACAGATGATCCGCTTGGTACAATAGTCCAGTTAATTGTATAAGGGCTACCGCTTAGAGTTTCGCAAAGCGTTGTGCTACTGCCTGAACAAATGGTAGTATTACCGCTAATTACAGGCGCAGGACTACAATTAATAGTTACATGCGCAGTTGCAGTAGCTACCGAAAGAACAGGACAGGTTTTAGATGCTGTTACCTGTAATATATAATTGTGGTTACAAGTCAACCCGGTAGTAGAAACAGGAATGCTTATACTGTTAGATCCCGGATTTGAAATGGTGCCGTTGGCTACATTTCCTCCCCCATCTGGTGCCCAGCTGCTGTTGGCTGAAATTAAAGCCCATGTATAGCTGTCAGGATAAATAGTGCTGACATTACTGCCCGAATTAACACTTGCATTGAAAACACTACCACTGCAAACGGACATGGTAGTTAATGGAAAATTAGGTGCAAAAGTAACCGGGTTTGCTAATTTACCGATAACTTGAGAATGATTATCAGAAAAATATACGCTTCCGCAAGCATCTGTTGTTAAGTTATACGGAGTAATATTTACTCCCGGGCTATTACCGCTAGGTGCAGAATAATTAAAAGTACCAGTAGAACCTGTCCCCGCTACTGTAGTAATTGTATTGGCACTTACCTTTCTGATACGATCATCTTGATTGTCTGCTATATACACATTTTGATTTGCATCAACAGCTAATCCAGTTATAAGTTGAAAACTTGCATTTACAGCTGGTCCATTATCTCCTAAAGTAGTAGCAGTGGGGGAGCCGGCAAATAATAATGCAGTTGGTGATGTAGGTATCGTCCCTCCTACTGCTTGTATCCTATATACCTGTTTACTTGATGATGCAAAATATAAATCGCCGTTTACGGGGTCTAGTGTAAGAGCGCTCGCTCCACTTCCTAATACAGCACTTATTATAGATGAAGATCCGGGTGTAGAAGGGTTGGTAACCTTTCTTATTGACCAAACATCGCCAAAAAATAAGTTTCCTGATTGATCTATAGCCATTCCGGTTGGTAAATTCAAAAAGGCATTAGTAGCAATACCTCCATCTCCACAGGAAGCGGAACAAGACACCCCTGGTGTTCCTGCAACCGTAACTATGCTGCACGAAGAATTAATAACTCCTCCGGTATTTGGTTTTATCATTCTAATAATGTAATTTCTACTATCCGAAATGTATAAATTACCGGACGCATCTAAGCATAAAGAGGCTGCTCTGTTAAATAAAGCATGACCGGCTATTCCGTCATCGTAATATCCTGGGGATGCGTTGTAAGTACCGGCAACTAAATTAACAGTACCGGATGCATGATTTATTTTCATAATGCAATTATTACCATTATCGATATAATATACATTCCCTGAGTGATCTACTACTACTCCGGTTGGTCCACCGATAATATTTTTTATAGCCAAAGGAGCTGTTGCTGCTGTTCCTAAGTTATTAGGTTGTGGAGTACCAACTCCTGCACTTCCTGTACCGGCAATATTTACTACGTTGTTAAATTGTGCAAAGCCCATGCTTCCCACAAGGCATAATGCTACTAGTAATTTTGTTTTTTTCATAATTATGTATTTTAAAAATTAATTGAGGGCTAAAGTATAACGGGTAAACAATAAAAAACGAGGCTTCTTACAAGCAGTATGGTTTTACCCTTTAACTGTAGCTGTAATCTTATAAACGGTAAAGCAGTTTATACACGAGGGCAACAAATACACAATAACCTACTGTAGCTTCTCAAAATCGGCATTATCAAAGCCTTTGCCCATTTTTATAATGGGCTTATCTGCCGTGCCGGAAATGCTTACCGGAATTTTGATCTGGCTGAATGGCAGCACAGATAGCTTAATAAAATATTCTATCGTTTCATCTTCAATGCCCTGTATACCTTCTACCTCGGTTAAGAACTTGCTTACCTTAAAGGTAAAAGGATGTATGATCAGCTTTCCTTTTTTTATCTCGGTATCAATAGTAACATCCTCCAGTTGCGGGTCGTTAAACTCTTCTTTTTTAGAAACATTCTTCAGGTGGTTCATCAGCTTCATTCCTTTTAAAGATACGTTATCAATAACGATCTTGCCGCTTCCGCTAAGGGTTGAATAGATAGGCGAAAAATCGGGAGTCAATTCTCCTTTCATATTATACTTGGTAGAAAAGTTTCCCTGTGCAGGGCAGGTTCCTTTTGGGTCGACAAAGGTCTGGTATGTTTTTGTAAAATCAAGCTTATCAATATTCACGGCTAGGTCGAAAAACGGGTGCTTGTTATCAAGGGTATTATAATCTCCGCTTACAATAAATTTAGAATCCAGTGTATTGAAGCCTGTTTCATTGAGGGTTAAAATACCATTCTGAATTTTGATCTCGCCATCCAGGTTGGCAATATCCATGGTACCAAATTTTACCAGCTTAATATCCGAATCGAAGGTAAAGCCTACATTCATTGGAATGACCAGCACCTGCGGAGCGGCTGCTTTGGCTGTTGCAGATTTGGTGGAATCTGTTTTAGATGTTGTGGTAACAGTGCCTGTAACCGTAGCCGGGAACCACTCGTTAAGGTCGAGGGTATCGCAATCCAGCTTCAGGTCGCCTTTAATGGGGGCATCAGGTCTGATTAAAAAAGGAATGTAATTATATACATGCCCGCTTAGCTTAACATTGCTTTTTCCAAACTCGGCCATAAAGCGGGTAAGTTCTATTTTGTGCGAGGTAAAGGTGAACAGGGCATCATCTACATGAATAGGAAAGGCAATCTCGGTGCTTTTATAGGATACATTTTTTACTTCTACGGTGCCTTTGGTTTTTAGGAAGTCGTAGTTTTTGGCTTCAATTTGGGTGAGGTTTCCTTTGGTGGTAATGTCAAAATCCATTGTTCCTTTTACGGTGGTATTTTCAACAGGATATAATTGCGTTAGCTTTGCCAGATCTAGCAAACCGTCTATTTTCACGGTATAATTATAATCTTTCATATCTGCCAATGTTCCGCTCATTACAAAAGGCTCATCGTCCAGCAAAAAAGTGAGGTTGTTTAAGCTGATCTTGGTGTCGGCAAGCTTTCCTGTAGCGTTGGTAACTTCGGCATTTAAGTGAATGCTATCCATATCTACCGGGGCTTTGCTGGATTTTATGTAACCTTTTTCCAATGCAAAAAACACATCTGCTTTTGGAAAAAGTTTCAAAGAATCGTTATACCTGCCGTCTATTTTTATTTCGGAGTTTACAATGCCTTTTAAAGTAAGCCCGTCTACAGGATACAGCTTTTCTATATGAGCTAAGTCGGCTGTAAGCTTAATATCTGCGCTTACCTGCATATCTTTTAAGCCTTTTACGGATATGTTGCCATGCACGGGATTTTTATCTACCTCGAAATGAAAGACGGGCAAGCTGCAATCTGTATGCTCCATAATGCCATCTGGGTTATTGGCAATTAAATGAAGGTTGATGTTGTCTATAGATTTAGGCAGCTTTTTATATTTAAGTGTGCCGTTTTCTATTTGCATATCTACATGAAAGGCGGGCAGCAACTTAAGCGAATCGCTGTATTTTCCGTTTGCTTTTATTTCAGCATTTACAATTCCTTTTAGGGCAAGGTCTTTTACCGGATAAATGTTTTCCAATTCGGCCAGGTCGGCAATCAATTTAATATCTGTGTTTACCGTAAGGATTTTTTTGCCTTTTATTAAGATGCTTCCGTGCACCGGTTTTTTATCTATTTCAAAATGAAAGGCCTTTAAATTATAGGTAGAATTTTCAGGAATCCCATCCAGGTTCTCGGCAACCAGGTCAAAGTCGATATTCTCTACTGCTTTGGGCAATTGCGCATATTTAAACGAGGCTTTATCTACTTTAAGGTCTATATGAAAGGCTGGGATTTTATTGTCTTTTACATCGTAAATACCTCTTATATAACCGTTGCAGGCAAACTCACCTTTAGTATCAATACCTTCCATATCTTTTTGATAGATGCCCGGCAACAAGGATAGCAGGCTTTTGAAAGAGGTTTCTTTTACCACAAAATTGAGGTCGGTTTGGTAACCATTATCCAGCAGTTTAAAGAATCCGTCAAAGCCAAATTTAAAATGCCCCAGCTGAAAGTCGTGGTCTTTAAAAATGAATTTCTTTTCTTTTAAATTCATTTCCATTTGCAGGTCGGCCTTAAATAATTTTTTATCGAAATACTTTATACCGTTATACTGAACAGTTAGGTCGGATACTTTGGTTGTAATATCAAGGTCAGAAATTTCCTGCTCAAAATCTCCCGAGCCGTTGTGGTACAGTCCGCCAACTTCTATATAGGTTTTTTGAAGCTTATCGTCATATACAATGCGCCCGTTCTTTATAGCCCACTCGTCGATATTAATTCCTATGGAGCTGCTGGATTTAGCGGTATCAGCCGGGGCCGATTGTTTGGTGATATTGTAATTGGCTTTGCCGTTTTTAAGCACGCGTGCATATACCAGCGGGTCTTCTAAATGAATGGCTTTAATTTCAAGGTCTTTTCCTCTTAATATGCGTATCAGGTTAAATGAAATGCGAAACTCTTTGGCTGATATAAGGGTATCTCCCGTAAAATCGTCGATGCCTGTAACGCATACATTATGCAACGTTACCGTTAGGTGCGGAAATTTTTTAAAGACTGAAAAGCTAAGCTCGTCAAAATTTACTTTGGCGTTAATGTTTTTATCTATTTCGCTAAGCAGGGTTGTTTTTATTTTATCTTTAAATAAAAGAGGTACTGTGCAAAGGATAATTAATAAAACAACTATCAGTATGGACAGGTATTTAAGCGTTTTCTTTAAAATTTTCATCTTGATTTTTGTGGGTTTGCAAATATAAAACTTAGCCTGTCAATTCTAAAATTATAATACCTTCGGACTTATTTTATAACATGAACCGCATCGACAGGCTTACGGCTATTTTGATCCAGCTGCAATCTAAACGGGTTGTTAAAGCACAGGATATTGCCGAACGCTTTTCGATCAGCCTGCGCACGGTTTACCGTGATGTGAGAAGTTTGGAGGAAGCCGGGATCCCACTGGCGGGCGAAGCGGGCGTTGGATACTCTATTATGGATGGCTACCGTTTGCCACCTGTTATGTTTACCAAAGAAGAGGCTACTGCTTTTCTTACCGCCGAAAAGCTGATCGAAAAATTAACAGATGCTTCTACTGAAGAAAGTTATAAATCGGCTATGTATAAGGTAAAGGCCGTGTTGCGCAGCAGCGAAAAAGATTACCTTGAAAATATAAACAGTTACATCGAGGTAGTTGACAGCCCTTATTTGCCAAAAGACAAAACACCTTCCAACCCTTTACAGGTTATTTTAAAAAGCATTTCTGAAAAAAATGTGCTGGTAATGGATTACTTTGCCAACCATAGCCAGGAAAATACCAAAAGAAACATTGAACCTGTAGGCATTTTCTTTATGAGCGGTTACTGGCATTTGATTGCATTTTGCTTATTGCGAAATGACTACCGCCATTTCAGGATTGACCGCATATCACATATTGCCACGAGTCATCTCACTTTTAAAAATGAGCACCCTTCTTTGCGGTCGTTTTTAAAGAAATTCTCTAGAGAGCAAGAACTGCATACAGTTATTATGCAAATAAATAAAGATGTGGTAAGGTATTTGGGCGATCAGAAATTTTACAATGGCTTTGTTTCGCAAAGAATACTGAAAGATAAAATAGAAATGACCTTCTTAACTTCTTCTATTGAAGGGTTTGCACGCTGGTATATGATGTTTGGCGACAGGGCAGAAATCATCAGCCCGGATAGCATAAAAACACGTGCAAAGGAGATAGCAGCTGCTATTTCAAAAAAAATAAAATAATTTTTTCCTACTGACATAGGGTTGTCACTTGCCGGTGCTTAGTTTGTATAAATTTTAAAACTAATCACTATGGAAACAAAAACAATCATCACCATTATTTTTTGGGTACTGGCCGCAGCCTTTGTTATACCTGGCTATATACAGGGATTTCAGAAGATCTTTTCTCAAAAAGAGAAAGTGGAAATTTTTAGCAAATGGGGCTTTTCTTTAAGCTTTATGAAATTTTTGGGCTGGGTGGAAGTGATAGGTTCTTCTCTCCTCCTATTTCCGCAAACACGCTTGCTATCCGTACCTGTTTATGCTGTTTTGCTAAGCGGTGCAGTTTACACACATGTAAAGAATAAGGATACCCAAAAGAATACAATAACCCCTGTTTTTGTAGGAATACACCTGGTAGTGCTTTTACTGATAACTACCTGGATGTAAATAAATACGTAACCAATAAAACATACATATATGAAAACAATGATCAACATGTTCCTGAAAGAAATGGAGCAGGAAGCAAAAACAACGCGCAAAATGTTAGCCCTTGTACCTGAAGATAAGTACGACTGGAAACCGCACGAAAAAAGCATGACCATGCAGCGCCTGGCTACCCACGTAGCTGAATTACCAGGTTGGGCAAGCATGGCTGTTACTACGGATGAGCTTGATTTTGCTAACAACGGGTACACACCAAAAGTGGTTAAAAACAATAAAGAACTTATGGAGTATTTTGAGACATTGCTGGCGCAAGCAAAAATAGATCTTGAAAAATCCAATGACGAAATACTGGATAAAAAATGGGTGTTACGTAATGGGGAAACTATTTACAATACGTCTACAAAGGCGGAAACCATACGTATAGCTCTTTCTCAAACTATTCATCACAGAGCACAGTTAGGTGTTTACCTGCGTTTGTTGAACATACCTATCCCGGGCAGTTACGGCCCAAGTGCCGATGATGCGGGTTTTTAAGTATTTATAGAGAGCTGTTTCTTTATTGAAACGGCTCTTTTATAACCAGATTATGAATAATTAACCCGTTTTTTAAGAACATAAGTTTAATTTTGCAGCTTATGTTATATACAAAGCCTACCAGTAAGAATAACCTCACTTTTATTTTAACGCTACTTGCCGTTTCTGTTTTTATAGGCATTGCTTCTGCCCTGTTGGCTAATACGCTGAAAAAAATTACTGATCATTACGAACACAGTTTGTATGCAAGTTTTATGAATCATACCTGGCTGATTTTTCTCTTGCCTTTGTTGGGTTTATCAACTATAAATATGTTGAGATATTACCTGTTTAAAAACAACCAGAACAAAGGCATTAAAGAAGTGCTTGAGAGCCTGAAAAAACCGGGTAAAAAACTGCCTGCCTATAAAATTCCTTCGCATTATTTTAACGGGTTTCTTACTGTTATTTTCGGAGGATCTACCGGTATTGAGGTATCAACCGTAGTAGCAACGGCAACAGTAGGTTCTCTGGTCAGTAAAAAAACAAAGTCGCTGAGAGACTACAAAACAGAATTAATATGCGCAGGCGTGGCTGCCGGTATTACGGCATTATTCAACAGTCCGTTTGGCGGTATTTTATTTGCTTATGAAGTGTTTTCCAAAAAAGTAAATAAAGTATATATACTTGCCATAGCGGTTGCGGTTTGCGCTGCAAGCCTTATCAATATACTGATAGCCGGCGAGCCTTTATTTACCTTTGAAGTAAATAACTGGCATTTGCACGCTATTCCATATTTTATTTTACTAGGTATTTTAGCAGGCTTAAATGCTGTTTACCTTACTAAAAGCGTATTGTTTTTAAAGAAACTTTTTGCATCGGTTAAAAATGAAGTGATACGTGTTTTGGCAGGCTCGGTTTTGATCTCATTATTGATATTTTTCCTGCCGGCTTTATATGGTGACGGTTATTTAGGTATTAACAACCTGATTCATAACACATCCATTTTTGATGCAAAATTTTTGTTTACCTGCATTTTAGTTTTATTGGCAAAACCTATTATAACATCGGTAACACTTAGCGTTGGTGGAGATGGTGGCGTATTTGCACCAAGCTTGTTTTTAGGCGCTTTCCTTGGATGGATCACTGCATTTGTCCTTCAACAATATTTTCATGCAGATATAATCCCGTTAAACTTTTTGGTAGTAGGTATGGCGGCCGTTTTAAGTGCCAGCATCCACGCTCCTTTCACGTCCGTATTTTTAGTTTGCGGGTTAAGCGGAAATTACCACTTATTTATTCCTTTGTTAATAGCTTGTTTTGTTTCAAAAATAACGGCAAAGCTTATACTTCCGTATAATGTATATAACTACGCAGCTGCAAAAAATTAAAACGCTTCTACAGCTTCTGTAATAATGCGGGCGCACTCTTTTATCTGCTCTTCGGTAATAACCAAAGGCGGTGCAAAGCGAATAATATTGCCATGCGTGGGTTTTGCCAGTAAGCCTTTATCAGCCAGGCGCAGGCAAAGATCCCAGGCTTGTTTATCCGGGTGCTCGTGAATTTCAATGGCATTTAATAGGCCTTTGCCACGCACTTCTTTTAACAAAGGAGATTTTATTTTCTTTAATTCGGTGCGCAAAATAGAACCCAGGTAATCAGCGCGCTCTGATAATTTCTCATCGCGTAAAACTTCCAGCGCTGCAATGGCAACCTTTGCTGCAATCGGGTTTCCACCGTAGGTAGAACCATGCTGGCCCGGTTTAATGCACATCATAATCTCATCGTTAGCAAGTACGGCTGATACAGGGTACATACCTCCTGAAAGTGCCTTGCCTAAAATTAAAATATCAGCATGTACGTTTTCCCAATCACAGGCAAGCAAACGACCGCTGCGCGATAAGCCTGTTTGTATCTCGTCTGCAATAAACAGCACGTTGTGTTTTTTGCACAGCTCGTAACAGTTTTTTAAATAGCCTTCTGCCGGAACCATAACGCCTGCTTCGCCTTGTATAGGCTCAACCAGAAAACCTACAATGTTTTCATCTTTTAAAGCTTCTGCCAAGGCATTGGTATCGTTGTATGGAATAGTTATATAACCGCTATTGAACGGACCAAAATTCCCTCTTGAATCGTTATCGGTGCTGAATGAAATAATATTAACGGTGCGGCCATGAAAGTTGCCGGCACAAACCACAATTTTTGCCTGGTTTTCTTTTACGCCTTTCTTTTCATAACCCCATTTGCGGGCGACTTTAATGGCTGTTTCAACGGCTTCGGCACCGCTGTTCATAGGCAATACTTTATCGTAGCCGAAATATTCGGTAATAAACTTTTCATATTCGCCCAAAGCGCTGTTATAAAAGGCGCGCGAGGTTAGAGCCAGCTTTTTGGCCTGCTCCACAAAAACAGAAGTTATTTTTGGATGGCAATGCCCCTGGTTTACAGCTGAGTAAGCCGACAGGAAATCAAAATATTTTTTACCTTCCACATCCCATACATATACACCTTCTCCCCTGTCTAAAACAACCGGCAAAGGATGGTAATTATGCGCTCCGTATTTATCTTCTAAGGCAATTAATTCTTCTGATCTTGTTTTTGTTGCTTCCATAACCGGCATACCAATTGTGTTTAAATATTACCTCGCAAATGTACGAAATAAGGCAGAAAACGAACGCAGATGAACCTGATTAGTTATGATTTTTTATCGTTATGGCTAATAGTAGCTTTGGATAGCATTTTATTTATCCTGATCAATTTCATCAGCATATAAAAACGTTCGGTATACGTGCTTTGTAAAGCCTTTTGTCGTTTCTCTTCTTCTGTTATAAATGGAGTTTTTTGAATACTCATGCAAGGTAAAATTACGTACTTTTTAAGATGGAACAAATACTAAAAACAAAAGCCCGACGATTTGTCGGGCTTCCGGTTAAAATACAAATTATATTATTGCTTAATGATCCTCATAAACTTATTCTGCACCTGCAATAAGTAAATACCCCCAGCCTGTTGGCTAAGTTCTACCTGCAATGAAGTTTCGGTGGTTTTTTGTTGGTATACCATTTCTCCCAAGGCATTATAAACTGTTGCTGTGCCAATGGGAAGAGAAGATGTAATCATTACATTTCCTGTAGTTGGGTTAGGATACAAGTCAAAATTAACCTGGCTTATGTTTTTAATACCTGTAAAATTAGGGCTCGCACCGCAACCTTGTACAATTACAGAAACCGGCACATCTGCACTTGCACAAGCCTGTGCCTGCACTTTCCAGTTATAAAAATAATAATAGCGGGTCAGGTCGGCCACATCATTTCCTGTAATGGATGCTACCGTGCCCACGCTGATAGGATACGAAATAGATGTTGAACCCAATGAGTTACGGTACAAATTAATAGTTGTGCCATTTTCTACCAACTGGTAGCCTGTGCCCGGGTTAATAACCCAATTAAGTGTGATGGTATTTTTACCGGTATTGCTTATTGTTGCCGGAGCTGTTTTCAACACATTTCCTGCATTATCCAATAGCTGGATAGTTGGCGCACCGCTGGCAGATGATGCATAGATATCAACTGTTTGTAAGGTAAAGGCAGCGTTGGCATCAAAAATAAGTGAGTGAGATGCGTTGATATACCCACCTGCCCCTAATGATGTATTAAGCGCCGGGCCACCGTTAATAGCAGCAACCGGGTTGGTATTACTAACATAATAAGTAGCATTGGCTGTTAAACTTGGTGTTGTAAAGCTTGTACCTGTACCAACCTGGGTTCCCTGTGCGTCTTTCCAGATTAATATGCCTGTGCCGCTGGCTGTTAAAACAGCTGAGCTCGAATCGCAGGTGGTTGTGCCTGTTGCTGTAGGACTGGCAGGTGTATTAATAGTGATGGTTGTTACAGCTGAATCTGCCACAGCACCGCTACAAGCCGAAGAAACCAGTTTAACCGAATATGTGCCTGACGCTGTGTAGGTATGTGATGGATTAATATTCATATCTGTGCTACCGTCCCCAAAATCCCAGGTATAATCGGTTGCGTTGCTTGTATTGTTTGTAAACTGAACCGGGACCGGAACATAACAAATAGACGTTTGGTTAGCTGCAAAAGCGGCTGTAATTCCATAAGTAAAAATACTGATAGACTGATTGTTTACTGCGTTGCTGTCGGTTACCCCGTTAGGATTGCTGGTAAAACAGGTAAGTGTATGCGTGCCAGCAGTTATGGTAACAACCGGAAGCGAAACGTTATCAATTTGACCGGGAGTTAAAGAGCCACTCCAGCTTTGTGTTGCAATGGCATTTCCATCCAATTTATAATTCAAAACACAAGAAGTTAATGTTTGTGTGCCAAAATTTTGCACGTTTACATAGGGGCTAAATGTTGTAGCACAAGCCATTCCGTTCAGAGGGCTGGTAAATGCTGGAATACCGGCATCTGCCATACGGGCTGCCAAAGGCTCAATACCAATAAGCGCTTCGCAATCGGTAGAGAAATTGCCGTTGCCCGAATTTAAGTTATTGATATAAAAATACCCGTCGTCAGCACCGCTCCAGCCCCAGTTCATGTGGAAGTTATTGTTTACATCAAAGCCGTCGCAAACCCAAGTGTGCCCGCCTTCTGCCGGATCATCACCTACGTATTGAACTGGCCTTCCGTTAATGGCTTCGTTTTGTAATAATTGAATCCAGGCTGCATCTGCATAATTTGCTTTTATTAAACCCTGGATGGTATACGGATCGTAACCAAAATATTTTACATACGATGTTTGCGCGCAGGTAGTATCATCGGCTGTAATTACCCATGCACCGCTTCCGCTGGGATCATAATCCATCTCAACACTCACGCCTGTATGATACATCAGTGTAGCAATATCTGCATTGGCTGCATGAATGCTTAAAGGCATATTGGCCCAGTTATAAGTTGTAGTGCCATAATTGGCAGATAAGGTTCCATACTGGTTTGTGAAGCCATTGGCCGTGCAATCGCAATACGAGCTTGAGCCTGTCCCTTTTGTAGGGTAATTCCAGTAGCGCATAATTTGCGACATGGTGGTTGCCACGCAACCTGTTACCGATCCGCCCGGGCATTGTGCGTTATAATAAGGAGACTGATCCCAGGTTGATTGAACCAAAGGTGCTACGCTTACTGCCGATACACTGTTTGCACTTCCGTTTGCGTTTCTTTGGCTGGTATTTTTAGTATTGGCTATAAAAGTTCCTGCCCATTCGTTTTTAATGGTTTCATCAGCCACTAAATTTTTAGCGCGTAATTCGTCCACCTCAATTTTACGTTTTTTAAGCCAGTGGCCAATAGCCGTATAATCTGCAGGAATAACAAATCGGTTTTTTGTAGAATATCCTATAATAGGATGCGCAGCATCATCTGCCGCTACAATAACAAAACCGTTACCTGTACTTACATTAAAAGCATAATAAGCAGCCAAGCCATTGGCACCTGTCTCGGTATAAGCAAGGGTTAAGCTTACCGAATTAACAGATGCACTTTGTTTATAATAAGTTTCGGCAAGCTTTTGTGCGGCAAGTGGTGTTACAGGTTTTGCATACATGCTGCCCATACCAAAAGCAAACATACCTGCTATGCATATTATTTTTTTCATTCTTTTAAGGTTATGATTTTTTAACTGTGTTGATATAAAATCTATTGTTATGTAAGAGCTTACATTTGCAATAATAAGCCTAAATAAACAGGAAACAAAAGGAATTAAAACTTTAACAGAAAGTTCAGATTTTATGATAAAATTCTCCGCTGCATTTGCCGTTTTTACCGCAGAAAAATTTACAAAGCACACTATTGTGAGGAACGAAGTAATCTATGAAATAACAGGTACTTATTTTACCACCGTAATAATTTGAGAGGTATTCTTCCCAAACTTCCAAACCAACTTGCCGTTATACCATACTTTATCAATATGCGTATTGCCTTTGCTTTTCTTAATGCTACATTTTATGGTATCGGTTGTTGTTGCATTTAACTGAAGTAAAACAACTTCAGCTTCTAAAAATATACGTAGGTAATATGTGCCCGTAGCCTCGTCTTTATAAATAAAATGATTGTTTGGATAATCTCTGCCCGGTTTATTAACTTTAATTTTTTCGCCATTTATTATATTGAAGATAGTAATGTCTTTCGCCAAAAAAACATCTCTTTTTATATTAGGTGTTTTTATCTCATTGCCATCTTTATCCAAACTTAACGTACATTCCTTGGTAATGTTATTAGAATCTAATAAATCAACGTTATCTTTATCCTTATAAGCAATATCTATATTAATGTTGACATACATGGCTTTTTTAGTTTTAACTGAATTCTGAGCACGCACACCAAAGGCAAACACAAAACTTATTAATAAAAGGAATAAACGTTTCATACTTTTTTCTGCCTGCTTAAGGGATATTTGCGATACCTGGTAATGTTATTAAATACCAGGGCTACGGCAAATAAAATTAAAACGCCTGTCAGCACCGGGCTTAAAACATACATATATCCCAGCGCTTTAATCTTGTCACTGCCAATAACTGCTATTAAAGCCGTAGCTCCTCCCGGCGGATGCAGCGTTTTGGTTATCTGCATACAAACAATAGCGGTTGAAACGGCCAGGGCCGCTGCCAGCCAGGTTTCGTTTGGAAGGAGTTTATGAATGGTTACGCCTACAATGGCACAAACAACGTGGCCACCAATGAGGTTGCGTGGCTGTGCCAAGGGACTGTTAATAATGCCATAGATAAGGACAGACGAAGCGCCAAAAGAACCGATCAGAAATAAATTATCGTTTACCAGGAGGTATTTGCTGTTTATAAAGCCAATAATGCCTATGCCGAAAAACGCGCCTAAAAAAGTAAGTATATGCTCTTTGGTATCAATAAGCGTTTCTTTATACAACACATATTTAACCTTGCGGTAGTTATACTTTATCTTTTTTATGGGCATTATTTAGATTTATTGATCTCTGCAATAATTTCTTTTACAGACAAACCATCTACTTTAGTTTCTTTTGATTTAAGCGTATATTTTTGATTGTTCATTTCGTTAGAGCCAATTACGATCAGATACGGAATATCTTTTTTGGTTGCGTAATCAAACTGTTTGTTCATTTTTTTGGTTACATCAGGGTAAAGCTCGGTTCTTATGCCTGCATTCCTTAATTCAGAAAGCATTTGCAAACCATGTTGCTGTTCGGCTTCGCCCATGTGCATAAGCAGCAATTGCGTATGCTGGGTATTCAGCTTTTCGGCAGGAAACAAATTAAGCTCTTCCATCACATCATAAATACGGTCAATACCAAAAGAAATACCTACACCGCTCATGTTTGGTAAGCCAAAAATGCCGGTTAGGTCGTCGTAACGGCCACCGCCTGTAATGCTAGGTGTAAACGTGCCTGCATTTGCTTTTACTTCAATAATTGCTCCAGTATAATAGTTTAATCCACGGGCAAGGGTTCCATCGAATTCAACTGCAGATTTAACGTTACTTAATATATAATTTAATTCCTCAATTCCTTTTCTTCCTATTTCATTATCTCCAACTAAATACTCAACCATTTTAATTTTTTCTTCATTCGAATAATTAATATGGCCTGCAAAAGTTGTCACATAACTTGTAATATTAGAGGCTTGTTCTGGAGTTAAACCAGATAAAATTAATTCAGAAGTAACTGTAGAAGAACCTATTTTTTCAACTTTATCAATAACAGTAACTACTTCGGTAAATTTATTTTCTACTCCATACGAAATAGCTAAACCTTTAAGTATCTTTCTATTATTAATTTTAATTTTAACTGGAATATTCAATTCTCTATAAACATCATCCATTAATTTAACCAACTCGATCTCATTTATTAAAGAAGGGCTGCCAATAATATCGGCATCGCATTGGTAAAACTCGCGGTAACGGCCTTTTTGCGGTTTATCGGCACGCCATACCGTTTGCATCTGGAAACGTTTGAACGGAAATGTAATTTCATGCTGGTGCATAACCACATAACGCGCAAAAGGCACCGTTAGGTCATACCGCAAAGCGCGTTCGGTTAGCGTGGTTGTGTTTCTCGAATTCTCGAGGCTTAATTGAAATTCGCTTAAAAGCTTATCCTTCTCCTTGCTTTCGTGTACGCGGCTGTTCAGTATCTTAAATAAAAGCTGGTCGCCCTCCTCGCCATATTTACCGGTAAGGGTGGTCAGGTTTTCCATGGCAGGCGTTTCAATCTGCTCAAAACCATACAGGCGGAAATACTTTTTAATGGTATCAAAAATATAATTGCGGCGTGCCATCTCGGTAGATGAAAAATCTCTTGTGCCTTTAGGTATGCTCGGTTTCATAGTGTTGTCTTTGCCCGGCGAAATTAGTAAATAGATGCGAGATGTTAGATATGAGATGTTAGATTGGACAGCGACCTCACCCTCAGTCCCTCTCCTAAAAGGAGATTTTTTGTTTACCGAAAGCAAAAAAATCGCCTGTCAAAATGATTATTTCTACTGTTAGAATGATCTTAACGACAGAAATAATCTTCCTAACAACCGTTAGAATGATTCTAACAACAGAAATAATCTTCCTAACACCTGTTAGAATGATTCTAACAACAGAAATAATTGTCCTGACACCTGTTAGAATGATTCTAACAACAGAAATAATCTTCCTAACACCTGTTAGAATGATTCTAACAACAGAAATAATCTTCCTAACAGTAGAAATAATCATTCTAACAAGCCTATTTGCCTAATACTTATTAACTAATAACTTTGCGCCATGAAAATTTCATTCAACTGGCTTAAAACCCTTATCAATAATCAAGATATAACCCCCGAACAGGTTTCTGTAGCGCTTACCGATTGCGGACTGGAAGTAGAAAGCATGGAAAGCTACGAAAGTGTAAAAGGCATGCTAAAAGGCGTGGTTGTAGGCCATGTTTTAGAAAGAGAAAAACACCCCAATGCCGATAAATTGAGCCTTACAAAGGTAGATGTGGGCAACGGAACCATTTTAAGCATTGTTTGCGGAGCGCCTAACGTAGCTGCCAATCAAAAAGTGCTGGTATCTACCGTTGGTGCTGTTTTACACACGTTTGGCGGAGATACCATCGAGATCAAAAAATCTAAAATACGCGGCGAAGCCAGCGAAGGAATGATCTGTGCCGAAGATGAGCTGGGCCTTGGCAACAGCCACGATGGCATTATGATCTTGCCCCAGGATACCAAAGTGGGCATGTCTGCGGCAGAATACCTTAATTTGTATACCGACACCATTTTTGAAATTGGCTTAACCCCCAACCGCGGCGATGCAGCCTCTCATTTAGGCGTTGCCAGGGATCTAGCGGCCGTTTTAAATACAAGAGACAGTGTACAACATACAACATACAACATTCCCGGCATTAAAGAATTACCCTCCCCATCTGGCATACTGAATATTGATGTAAAAATTGATGATACAAGCGGATGCAAACGCTACAGCGGTATTGCCATTAGCGGTATTACGGTTGCGCCTTCGCCACAATGGTTAAAAAATTATATCAGTGCCATTGGCCTTCGCCCCATTAACAACATTGTAGATATTACCAACTTTGTGCTGCACGAAACCGGCCAGCCTATGCACGCCTTTGATGCACATGCCATTGAAGGAAACCAAATTATAGTGCGCCGCGCGCAGGAAGGCGAAAAGTTTATTACCCTGGATGAAGCCGAACGTACTTTACAGGCCAACGACCTGGTTATTGCCAATGCTAAAAATGCCATGTGCATTGCCGGTGTTTTTGGCGGATTGCACAGCGGGGTTACAGATAAAACAACGGCCATTTTTTTAGAAGCCGCTTATTTTGATGCCTCTTCGGTGCGCAAAACATCCAAACGTTTAGGCTTAAAAACCGATTCATCTTTCCGTTTTGAACGTGGAACTGATCCTGAGATGACCGTTAACGCCATTAACCGCGCCGCTAACCTTATTTTAGAAATTGCCGGCGGGCAGGTATCTTCTGCCTTGGTAGATATGTATCCTGAAAAAATAGAGCCTTTTAAAGTAGCTTTTTCCTATTCGAACTGCGATAGCCTGATCGGCAAAACCATCGACAGGAATATCATTAAAAACATTTTGATCTCGGTTGGAATACAAATTGTAAAAGAAGGTGCTGATGGTTTGCTGCTGCATGTCCCTCGTTATAAATATGACGTTACCCGCGAAGCTGATGTAATTGAAGAAGTGCTGCGCATTTATGGCATGAACAAAGTAGAGCTTAGCGGCAAGATCAGCTTTTCGATGGCTACTACAAAAGAAAACAATGTAAATAAAGTAGATACCGAAATAGCGCAAACATTAGCCGGCCAGGGTTTTTACGAGGCCATGAGCACATCGCTTACCAAAGGCAGCTATACCCAAAACGATGAAGGCGTGGTGCCTATGCTAAACCCTTTAAGCAGCGATCTTTCAGTATTGCGCCCTACCCTGCTCTACGGTATGTTAGAGGCTGTTTCATATAATATCAATCACAAAACCGCCGATATAAAACTGTTTGAAAGCGGAAAGACATACCACAAAAAAGCAGAAGGCGAGTTTCCGTATTACGAACAAAAACAGGTAGCCCTTGTTATAAGCGGCAAGCTGCACGAGGTAAACCTGCATGCTTCAAAACCCGCCGATGTAAATTTTTATACGCTGAAATCGTATGTAGAAGCCATTTTTGCAAGATTAGGCATTGCCTTCAAAGCCCAGCCGGCCGAACACAAGCAGCTTTCGGGTGTTTACCAATACCAGGTAGGCAAAAAAGTAATTGCTATGGTGGGCGAGGTTAAAAAACCTGTTTTAAAAAGCTTTGATGTTGGCCAGCCTGTTTTTTATGCCGAATTATACCTGGATGTTATCTATAACTTTGCCTTTAAGCCGGTTATTTATGCAGAAGCATCTAAATTCCCGGCGGTAAAAAGAGACCTGGCCTTGTTAATGGATAAGCAGGTTACCTATGCCGAACTTGAAAAGCTGGCTTTTGAAACCGAACGTAATTTCTTAAAAGAAGTATCCTTATTTGATGTATATGAGGGCGATAAGATACCCGAAGGCAAAAAATCGTATGCGCTTAGCTTTACGCTGCAAAATGCCGAAGCCACTTTAACCGACCATCAAATTACGAACACAACCAACAAGTTAATAAAGGTTTTTGAGGAAAAGCTGAATGCAACTATTCGCAGCTAGTATTTTGATTATTAGCCGGTTGATTATTCTAAGAAAAGCATTGCTTTAGCCAACTAACAGGTTTTCCACACATTTTTAACGGTTTATAAACAGCTTATCAATAGCGCTTGGTTAAGTCTTAAATTAGACCAAAAGCCCTTTTATATAGCTTAATAAAGCAAATTGTTAATAAAAAGTTAATACCTTTGTAGTCCACCAATTTATAGCCATGTTTGAAATTTTAAATCACTTTCAGAAAAAATTTAAACCGCTTACTAAAGAAGGTTTACGTTTTCAGGGCCTTTCGTTAATTGACGTAAAGCGCAAAAAGCATGTAATTATGATTTCAAAACCTTTTGTTTTTGACAATCGTAAATTACCTAAAGTTTATGACGGGCTTGAAATTAAGGCTAAAATTGAAGGAGAACTTCCGGAAGAATTTAAAGTAGACGCAAGAAGAGAATACATTTGGGCACCGCAACGTTTTGAAAACTTTGTTGACCGCTGCTCGGATGAAATACGTAAAAAATTTAAAAAACCCGATATGAGCCGCGAAGAAATGCTTGACGCGCTTGCTTTCGGTAATTTTGATGCACATAAAAAGAAATGTACAGAGCTTTTGAACGAAGGTAAAATACCGCCTTTGTCGCTAAACTAAAAGTGGTTTTAATTATTTAATAGGGTTAAACTTTAATTCTACTTTTGAACCAGAGAATCCTGCCAAACGGCAGGATTTTTTGTTTTAGGAAAATGCACTGTCATTCTTAGCCTGTCAAAGAATAACTGAAATTATCCAATGAAATTTCATCAGAATAAATGAGATAAACTTAATCTTAAACACGTAAGAAAATACCCACAACACCATTGTTAATTATTAATGAAGGATATTTTTACCGTTTTGAAATTATTTTGTTTCTTTGCCTATTAGTAAATAAAAAATATGAGTAAAATCTTTAAAATTACATCCTCTCTGTTTTTGTCATTTGGTTTATTAGCCATGGTTTCATGTGGTGGCGATGACAAAAAGAAATCTGAAAACACAGAAGAAATTCAGGAAGATACTGCTAAAACAGTTTCGGCCGGTGTTTTAAACATGGGCGGAGAACTTTTCAGTATCCCATCTCCTATACAAACAGCCATGCTTATACAAGGTTCTGGTGTTGCATACGATAAATCTATTTTAAACACAAAAGATAACTTAAGCCAATATGCTACCGATTATTCCAAAGCTTTAAACCTGGGTATTTACGGAGCTGACCTTGGGTATGCCAGCATGTACAGCAAATCGCAGGATGCTATTGTTTATCTTACTGCCGTTAAAAAATTATCGGATGAGCTTGGCGTATCAGGTGCGTTTGATACAGAAACCATGAAACGTTTCCAGGATAATATGTCAAACAAAGATTCTATGACTGTTTTGGTTGGCTTAGCTTACCGCGAAGGAGACGCATTCCTGCAACAAAACAAACGTTACGATATCAGCAGCCTGATCTTAGTTGGCGGATGGATAGAAAGCTTAAACTTTGCCATCAGCGTTAACAAAGTAAAAACCAACGAAGATGTAAAACGCCGCATTGCCGATCAAAAACAAGCGCTTAACAGCATCATTAAACTATTATCGCAGTTTGAAACAAAAGCCGAATACGCAGGCCTAATTGACGAATTGAAAGAACTAAGCAAAATATACGATACCATTGTTTACAAATTTGTTTCAGAAAAACCTGAGACAGATGCTGCTAAAAAGATAACTACCATCAACAGCCACACCGAAGTTACGATCACAAAAGAACAGTTAGATCAGATCACTTCAAAAGTAGAATCTATCCGCAAAAAAATTGTTAACCCAGTAAAAGCTTAATTAGAAAAACATCTAGACTATATGAAAAAGATTTTAGCAAGTACCTTATTAGCGGCCTTATTTTTGATCGGTAACCCGTTTAAAGCAAGTGCGCAGTGCGATACCATTGCCAATGTATGTGCCAAGCACATTATATCAAGCTTTATATCCGACGGGCAACAATACCGTTCATTATTATTAAACCCAGATGAAACGGCCGAATTTAAAACCACTTTTTTTGGCGAAACCGTATATCGCTTAGCTGCCTGCAGCGGCTTGACAGACGGAAACCTGATCTTTAATATCTACGACCAGGAGCATAACCTGATCTTTACCAATAAAGATTATAAAAACGCACCCTACTGGGATTTTAAAGTAAAATCAACCGTAGATGTAACTATTGAAGCAAAGCTTGACCCAACCAACAGTGGTTCCGGTTGCGCGGTTCTGTTAATAGGCTTTAAGCAAGGTGGCAAAAAATAGATCTCTTTATTTAAACATTGAAAAAAGTCGGCTAATAGCCGGCTTTTTTGTTTTACAATTTATTGTGATTAAGCTCTCTGTGATAAAAAACGTTTCGACAAGCTCAACGTGACGTAGAAAGATACCCTACGTCATCCTGAGCTTGTCGAAGGATCTGCTAATTATAAATAAAACGACAGAGCCATATAAATTAATATTTTTAATTTTGCTACCCGCAATAAAAATCTCGCAAAAGATGATTATTGTTATGTACTCTTTTTCAGTTTAAGTATAAATAAAACCTATAAACAAATGCATAGTATACTACCCTTTTTATTAGCCATGGTTGCCGCTGTGGTGCTGCTTGAAATGTGGGCCGCCAAACTAAAAGTAGCTTATCCCATCTTATTGGTTGTGGCCGGACTCCTGTTAGGCTTTATCCCCGGCTTGCCGCGGGTTAGAATTAACCCCGACCTGATCTTCTTCATATTCCTTCCCCCTCTCCTGTTTGCATCCGCATGGGCTATCTCCTTTAAGGAAATGAAAAAATGGTGGCGCATTATTGGCAGCTTTGCTTTTTTAGTTGTGTTTTTCACGGCATTATCAGTAGCCATGTTTACCAATTACCTCATACCCGGCTTCACCATTGCTTTGGGTTTTTTACTTGGAGGCATCGTGTCTCCCCCCGATGCAGTAAGTACAGGAGCAATCATGGATTTTGTAAAAGTCCCCAGATCTACCGTAGCCATTTTAGAAGGCGAAAGCATGCTGAACGATGCCTCTTCCCTGATTATCTTTCGTTTTGCTTTAGTAGCAGTAGGCACAGGACAGTTCATCTGGCAACAGGCAGCCCTTAGTTTTTTGTGGATGGTAGTTGGCGGTGTAGGCATTGGACTGCTGTTGGGCTGGTTTTTTGTACAAGCACATAAACGCCTGCCTACCAATGCACCTTCAGATATAGCATTTACACTTATAGAGCCTTATTTTATATACTGGCTGGCAGAGCAAGTGCACAGTTCGGGCGTGCTGGCGGTAGTGAGTGGCGGTTTATTTATGGCCAACAGGCAATTGCTGTTTTTAAATAGCAGCAGCCGTGTAAGAGGATTTAGTGTGTGGGAAAGCTTTGTGTTCATTCTCAATGGCATTGTGTTTTTAATTATCGGGCTTGAGCTTCCGGAAATTGTAGAAGGCCTTCACGCAAAAGGCATCCCGCTGCAAACTGCTATCGGCTATGGTGTGCTGGTAACTGTCATCTTGATTGTTGCCCGTATCATCTGCTCGTATGGAGCGCTGATAGCCACACTCATTTTCAGGCCAAACGTTATGCCCCGTCAAAGAAATTGGAAACTACGCCTAACCATGCCACTCGTGCTTGGTTGGACGGGTATGCGCGGCGTGGTGTCATTAGCAGCTGCATTAGCCATACCGGTTACTTTAGATAATGGCGCAGACTTTCCTTACCGAAACCTGATCCTCTTCATTACCTTTATGGTTATCTTGCTAACACTGCTTGTACAAGGGCTCACCCTGCCTTATATCTTAAAACGAACCGAATCCTTAGTAGTATTTACAACCGAGCCGGAAGAGGTTGCCCTGCAAAAATTAAGAAAAGGATTGCACGAACATACACACCAGTTTCTAAAAGACAAACATGCCAGCGGCCAGCACGACCCCGCCATGATGCAGAAATTAATACAGCATTGGGATGAAAAGATGAGATCCATTAACGATGAGCGCATGAATGGAAAGACAAAGGCTATTCTTATAGAAATGCTGGAAAGCCAGCGAAAATTCCTGGTTGAGTTTAATAAAGACCCATCCTTTGATGAAGAAATTATCCGCAATCAATTATACCAGCTCGATCTAGAAGAAGAGCGATTGAATATGTTGCAATAGAAGGGTATTATTTATACCCTTATCGTTTTTCAACAACAGGTTCCCATAGCTCGATCTTGTTCCCTTCAGAGTCCATGATATGAACAAACTTGCCGAATTCTGAATTTTCAATCGAATCAACAACCGTTACGCCGTTTTCTTTCAGGTTCTTTACAAGCCCCTCAATATTTTGAACCCGGTAATTGATCATAAACTCCTTTTTAGAAGGCGCAAAATATTCACTGCCTTTCTTAAAAGGGCTCCATTGAAGCGAGTTAACTTCATCCGGGCTGTTTAGATCCCTCGATTCAAAAGTACAGCCATAATCATTGGTTTCAAGCCCCAAATTCTTACGGTACCACTCCCTTGCTTCCTTCGGGTTTTCAGAAAAAAAGAAAACTCCCCCAACCCCTGTTACCTTAGGCGTTGTGTCTTTAGCTGGAGCTGTTTGTTTCGTTTCGTTTTTTTGTTCTTCCATATTCGTTGTTTTTTTATTTGTTTGGTTGCAAGCCACAAGCAGCGTTGCAATTGAAATGCCTGTTATTAACCTATTCATCATCATTAATTACCTTCAACCAACTCAATGTCCATTGTTTTTATCAGCCCGTCCCTAAAGGTATAAATATGTTTTACCATACCATCAAACAATAGGTCCCCCTGCAGGCCTTTTACATTTTGATGAACCTTTACCTCTAAGCTACCGTTCTCCCTTTCAGCAAAACCAACCGGCTCAACATGCGGGTTTATCTCGGTCCATTGCCGTGTCCAGTATTGTTTAATTTCATGGTGCCCAATGATATAGCCGCCCTCCCAGGCTTTCGACCATTGCACATCCGTTTGCATGGCTGATAGGGCCTTGTCAATATCCCTTTCATTAAAAGCCGAATAAGCCTTCTTAATTATATCTTTAAATTGTTCTGCCATTTAAATTCTAATTATGGTTTAGTATAAGCGCTATCTGCTTTGCCCAAAACCTTGCATAAATATACTAATTTTGCTTACCGTTTTTGTTAATTACAGAATGTACTCTCCCCTTCCCTATCCTAAATCTTTCAACCAAAACGGCATTTCTTTTAAAAAGAATACCGCTAAGCTTATATTTTTAGCCCTAAAGTCTTCTATTACTACAATTAGAATAATTATATTCGCAACTCAATTAAAAACAATAAACCCTTTATATGAAAACCGTTGCATTAGATCAAAAACACAAATCGCTGGGCGCTAAAATGATTGAATTTGCAGGCTATAACATGCCTGTTAGCTATTCGGGATTGAATGATGAACACGCCACCGTAAGAAACAGCGTAGGCGTTTTTGATGTAAGCCACATGGGCGAGTTTATCTTAAAAGGAGAGAACGCTTTAGACCTTATACAACGCGTTACCAGCAACGATGCAGCCGTGCTTACCGACGGCAAAGCCCAATACTCCTGCCTGCCTAACGGAAAAGGCGGTATTGTAGACGATCTTTTGGTTTACCGCATAGACGAAAAAACCTACATGCTGGTAGTTAACGCCTCTAATATTGAAAAAGACTGGAACTGGATCAGCAACCACAACACAAAAGGCGTTGATATGAAAAACATTTCCGACAGAACATCTTTGCTTGCCGTGCAAGGCCCCAAAGCAATGGAAGCCCTGCAAAAGCTAACCCCGGTTAAACTGGCCGATATACCCTACTACAGTTTTGTAAAAGGCATTTTTTGCGGAATTGATAACGTTGTCATCTCCAATACCGGCTACACAGGCGCGGGTGGCTTTGAAATTTACTTTGATAACGAACATGCCGATAAAATTTGGGATGCTGTTTTTGAAGCCGGAAAAGAATTTGGCATAAAACCAATAGGCCTGGGCGCCCGTGATACCCTTAGATTGGAAATGGGCTTTTGCCTTTACGGAAACGATATTGATGATACCACCTCTCCGCTGGAAGCAGGCCTGGGCTGGATCACAAAATTTACCAAAGACTTTACCGATAAAAACTACCTGCTTGCGCAAAAAGAAAAAGGCTTAACTAAAAAACTGGTTGGCTTTGAAATGATAGACAGGGGCATTCCCCGCCACGGATACCCGATTGTAGATGCAGCCGGAAACAACATCGGTGTGGTTACCTCAGGCACGCAATCGCCAACCCTGAACAAAGCCATCGGCATGGGTTATGTAAAAACCGAATTGGCCAAAGCCGATACCGAAATTTATATACAAATACGCGATAAGAACATCAAAGCTGTGGTAACCAAAATTCCTTTCCTCAAAAAATAAAGCATTTATGAAAAGAATCGTAGCCATACTGCTTTTATGCATTGCACAAATTGGCTTTGCGCAAAAATCAGATATCACGCCTAAAATAAAAAGGCTGAAAGACGATACCATTGTATGGCGTGCCGATTCTTTATTAAACAAAGACGATTTCAAATCCAGATCAAAAGGCTCTTCTGCCATGGGCTTCACCTCCTCGGGCATCTTTTTGTATCCCAGCGAGAACGGAGGCGTACTGGTGTTTTATGTAGAAGCTATCTTTATTAAATCAAAATCATACATCACCAAATATTCCGAATACATCTTAAAGCACGAACAATTGCATTTCGATATTTGCGAATTATACGCTAGGAAACTCCGCCAAAAATTAGCCGAAACCGATTTCAAAAAAGTGAAGAATGTACAGCAGCTTATTCAAAATGCCTACGCAAAAGTAAACCAGGAGTTTGGCAGAGAACAAGAAAAATACGATAAAGACACTGAACACGGCTTAAACGCTGCCAAGCAACAGGTTTGGAGCGACGATATCCACAGGCGCCTGAAAGAATTAGACGCTTTTAGCGGTACAGAAATTAATACGGTAAAATAAATTCAGCTTACCAGGCGTCGTTGCCTTCGTGCTCTTCATCCTCATGATGCTCGTCTTCTTCCCCACCCTCTTCATTTTCCTCATCGGGGCTGTCAACCAGGTCACTTTCATCTTCGTGTAAAGAGGTCTCTTCATCCTCGTCAAAAACTATTTTCTCATCGGCAATAGCTTTATATACTTCATCGTCAACGATCTTATCATCATCAACACCCTTTTCAACCTCTTCTTTTAGTTTGGCAATAAGCTGCTGCTTATATTGTTTAGGAGCCGTGCCTACAATTTTTATACAACGCGGGTAAGAAGCCTTGGCATCCTCAGGCACTAATTTGATCAGTTCAATAAACAACGACCAGCGTACATCCTTATCATATAAAAAAAGAAAACGTTGGTTTGGCTGCTCAATAAAAGATGCAATTTTCGCGCTCTTCATCAGCTTAACGCCCGGTTCAACATCCTCTTCCTTTAACGTTATTTCAGCATGTTTGCGCCAGTAATCATCACTCACAAAAAAAGAACCTGCATGTTTGGTATCAAAGCCTACACTTTGTAAAATGATCTGGAAAAAATCAAAAAAGGTTTGAGACGATTTAATTTCAATATCACGGGATATATCCTCATAATCCTCAAACGTAACCCTAAATTTATAAATAGCCATAGCCCTAATTTTGAGGCTAAATTTACAGTTTTTTACTCTTTATACAATTTGGTATTATTTATTTTAAGAAAAATTATTTGTTATATCATTGTTACCAATGTAAAATTATTCTTCAAACAAAACATGTATATCCTTTATCAAACGGGTAACATCTGCACTGTCTGTGCCATCATAAAAACCACGTATGTGTTTCTCCTTGTCGACCAAAGCAAAATTTTGCGTATGTATAAAATCATCCGCATCGCCATTGCCTTCTTCCGCGTTCAGCAAATAACCCTTGCGCGCCATTTCGTATAAATGCTTTTTATCGCCGGTTAAAAAGAACCACTTGGCATCATCAACGCCATGTTGTTTGGCATACTCTAAAAGCTGCGGCACCGAATCTGTTTCAGGATTTACCGTATGCGATAAGATCATAAAATCATTCCTTGGTTTAAACTCTTTGTAAACCCGCTCTAACTGGTGGCTCATAATGGGGCAGATTGACTGGCAGGTAGTAAAAAAGAAATCGCATACATACACTTTTTGATCAACAGCTTTATCAGTAACAACCTGGTTATACTGGTTAATAAAGCTAAATGTCGGGATAACATGATGCTCTGTAACTTTAGCTTTTGAATATGTTTTAGGGTCGAAATACGGTAAATTCTTTAAAGGTTTATGGTGTTTGAGGTTGTAAAAATACAAGCCGGTAAGCAAAGCCGCAGCCGCAATAAACAACAGGTATATTTTGTTTTTAAGCATATTGTGCGGCAAAATTAAACTAAAAAAGGCACTCTTGCTAAGAGTACCTTTTTAGGATATAGCTTATACTTTATTTTAAGCTGTAGGCAAGTTACCCGATATACTGTGCGCGCCACCGTTACTGCTGCCACCCAGGTTTTTGCCGCCGGCACCTATTTTAAGCTGTATCCAGCTGCACCAGTTGTAGGTGGTTTTTTTACTGTTTACTTTACGATTCCTAAAGTACCAAACATCGCCGGTGCTTAGGCCGCTTACCTGTGTTTGTGCCGATGTAGTAGCGGGCAGGTTAATAATAGTTACCTGATCTTTGCTCATTTGCCACTCGTGATGCCCGTTGCCATCGGCGGTTAAAGTAACCGTACCAAGTAGTTGCGTATTAAAGGCAGCATTTTGTTTTTTATGTGTGCCCCCGTTATTTCTCACATAAAAACCCGCGTTGCCAATAATAGCTGCAGCATTATTTTCATTAGCATCAGCTTTACTTTGCACCATAGCTAAGATCTTTAACAGATCGGATTTAATAACGTTGTATGCCGAAGTACGCGCGCCCACTGCCCCTGCCACATGGTTACGTACATTAGTTTCGGCAGTTATATACGCACTTACATCTGTAGTAAATTGCGCCTGCGTTAAACTGCCTGCTACCCAGCCGGTAGGAAAATAAATGTTATTGGTTAGCTTACTTATAATTTCCTGCAGGCGTATAATTTTATCGCCAATTTTTGCAGGCATTTTTATTACTGCTATCAGCAGTTTTGTTACTGTGTTCATGATTTCTATTTTTTTAGTTGTTTTTATTCCTGTTTTTTTGTCAATTAATTATCTGTTTCAGTTGTCTACATACGCTTACTATTTATAGCATCATGCTTTGCGCGCGCGTTATGATCTCTATTTTTTTGTTAAGCGTATGCTGGCCTTTTTTTGGTAACGACTAAAAAGGCTGGCCTCAAAAAGCCGATGCGGTATTTGCACTATGCAAGTAGCGGCATGGTAGTAAAAATGATCGTGTTATCATGTATAAGAGCGTATTTACCCTTTTAAACGAATAAAAATAATTTAGGTTACAACCGGCAGGCGGTATTTTAAAACAACTTTATATCTGGTCGGTTTTAACAAATAAGTGGTAGGTTTTTATGCATAACTGGTAAAATAATACGGCAATAGGTTTATTGAGAACAAGAAATAAATACTCGTTTAAAAGAAATGTTTTAATGAGCAGAAGAAAAGGCTATTTATTTGAAAAAAATGTATTTGTGAGCCGAAAAAATAGCTATTTACTTGAAAGAAATGTATTTGTGAGAAGAAGAAATAAACATTCCCTTACAAAAAATGTTTTAGTGAGCACAAGAAATGCTTATTTGCCTGAAAAAAATGTATCAGTGAGCAAAAGAAATAGACATTTGTTTGAAAGAAATGTTTTAATGAGCACAAGAAATATTTATTCGCTTAAAAGAAATGTGTTTTTGAGGGTAACAGAGGTAAACAAATTTTGTATCTTTAAACAACGTTTTTCGGTAAAGTTAGTTGGTGCTTAGCATTAATTAACCACCAAGCCGTAGAACGTCAGCAGACATATACCAAGATATTATGACAAGACTTCTATTCCTATCGACAACCTTGGCGCTTTTAAGTTGTAATGACATCGCTTCAAAAAAATCTGAGCAAACCATGTTGCGAATTGACCTTGAAATAATTCCCGAAAGTGACAGTTCTTACACTATCACATGGACCGATACGTTAGGACAAGCCAAAGGATACTCATTGCGAAACAGACCTTACGAACTAACGTGCTTTTTTATTGACTCAAAAGATACTTCCGGATATTACAATGGCTGTAGTTCTCCGGGAAATTCCACTTACATTACGACAAAAGACTCTATTGTTACAGCATACTTTGAAATGAAGCTCAATTTCTTTTCTGACGCTTTTTCGATGGAAGAAAGGAAAACAATATTTGATAACAAAAAAGAGTTAAAGTTTGAAGTGATAAAAATAGACATCCGAAAAAATTTAAGAAAGCCATTTAACTTAACTTTGACAGAAAAGAAAATGTAAGCAATATGCGCATGTATGGCGTTTACCACCTGCTAACAACGGCTTGCTCGGATTCGGGCGATCCCGAAACGAGTTCGGGGCAAGCTCAGGTAAACAAAGTTTTATATCTTTAAAGTAAGTTTTTGGTAATGTTGCAAGGCCAAATCTTATAATGAAATAAATTAAACGCATAACAATGGCTTTTGAACTTAAAACAGAAATAACAATCAATTCAATACCCGAAAAAGTTTGGTCAATCCTTACCGACTTCGACAAATACCCAACCTGGAATCCGTTTGTTACATCTTTGACCGGAGATGTAAAAGTTGGAAATAAAATTGCAGTTAGAATAGAACCGCCGGAAGCAAGTGCAAATAATTTTAAGCCAACTGTAACAGCCTTTGAACCTCATAAAAAGTTAAGCTGGCTTGGCGTTTTTTTATTTCGTGGTGTTTTTGACGGAGAACATATATTTGAACTCATAGACAACGGAAACGGGACGACAACTCTTATACAAAAGGAAAACTTTATTGGGCTACTTGTGCCGGTTTTCAAAAAAATGCTTGACAATAATACACGAAGAGGATTTGAAGCAATGAATAAAAAATTGAAAGAATTAGCTGAAAATAAATAAACTCTCTTTAATATAAGCTTGCTCAGCTTCGGGCGAGGGTAGAAAACAAAAAGTGTTATCTTTAAATAAAGTTTTTCGGTAATTTGGTTGGTGCTTAGCATTGCCCAACCGTCAAGCTGCAAAACGTCATATATAATTAATGCCGACTGACAAATCCAAAATTTTGAAAGATAAAAAGCGGTATCATTATCAAGACTATGAAAAAAGGCAACGAAATTTACGTTGGACTTTCATTCTTTTACCTGTTTACATTATCTTGACCTGTTTATTAATTTTCTTCGGACATAAAATGGGCGAATTACAAAGCGTAGTTCTCCTTTTATGTTTAGGTATTCCAATTGGTATTGTAATTATGTGGGTTGGAATTAATGCGAAAAATAAATGGAAAGACTTTATTTCATTTATAAAAGTTATGCTTATCGCAACTCCCTTTTGTTTCCCTCCATTAGACTTTCCTTCAATGTATATGGAATACAACCTTCAGAAATATAAAACAATGACCAGTGGTATTGTGACTAATACATTCAGCAAATATTATAGTCGTGGCGGAACTACAAGTTACTGGGCTGACATTGATTATTACTACAATGGGCAAGTAGTAAAAGGACAATGTTGGATGAATCCAGGTGAATATAAAATTGGTGACAGTGTTTTAGTTTTTTATTCCTCAGATATACCTGAGTTTTATGAATTAGCAGGCAAGAAACATTAATTGTACATAAAAACGGCTTACTCGGTTTCGGGCAATCCCGAAACGAGTTTGGGACAAGCTCAAGTAAACAAAAGTTTATTACTTTAGCTTAAAGTTTTTCGGTTATTTGGTTGGTGCTTCGTATCGCTTCTACCGCCAAGCCGTAAGACGTTACCTGTAAGCATTAGACGACTATGAGTCTTTTTGACAGAATATTCAGACGAAAAAATAAACAATAAGAAAATAAATTGCCTGACGGTTGGACCGAGACAAAAATTTCTAAAGACACTTATATAACGCACATTCCTCAAGAACAAAAAGACAAATGGGTTGCGGACAGACATAAACGCGACAAAGTTGACCTGCTAATTACTCAGGACGGGTTTCACATAACACCACCGGCACGTTCCGGAACAATATATTATGTAGATAATGGAAAGCTTTGTGAAATCTACCTTGAGATATCGGGTGTAAAACAATACGACATATTAATTTATTTTGACGGGTTGAAAGAATGGATTTTACCAGACAAAAAAATTATGACTGAAATTGAGAAATTACAGATTAAAGAAAAACTTAAAGTTTGGCTCAATAAGAAAAAAATTAAAGCAGATATATAATGCCATCTTGTAACAACAGCTTGCTCGGCTTCGAGCGAAGTTGGTAAACAAAAGTTTATTACTTTAGCTTAAAGTTTTTCGGTTATTTGGTTGGTGCTTCTTACCGCCCAACTGCAAAGCCGCAGAACGTTACTTGCAAGCTTAAATCGACAGTGTACTAAAATTTATAATGGAAATAGGACAAAAATTTAATCAAATGTCGCTAAAAGAATATTTCTTTTACATTGACAATTACAAAAAATATACTGACTTTAATACGCTTGGACTATATCGTTCAATCGTGGAAAACGAAAAGCTAAGTCTTGATGAGAAAATTGAAGTTCGCGAATATTCTCATAAAACCTTTAAGAAGACTTTCGATTTTTTACAATTAAAAGACCCAAAAGTGTTTGTTGAAGTTTCGACTTTAGAGCGAAAACTTACAAAAGGCGATGAAGAAAAAATTTGGAGCGACGTCCGACTAAATCAAGAGAAAATATTAGCTGACAAGAGAATTAAATACAGAAATTTTGGAACTTACTCAAAGCATAATTGCGGTTATAGCGACTGCGTTTGGAATGGATTGATGATTAGACAAGGTTCTTGGCTAAGCGAAGGAAATATGCATTTTACAGGTGACAAAAATAAATATCAACAAAAATTAAAATCTGACAGAAGAAAATCAGAGAGAAAAAACGAAAAACTTATTATAGATAAAGACCTTTATCATATGGGCATTTAATTATTTTTTGCTTTTTGCTGGATCCATTTTTGAATTAAACTGATGTCATAATCACTTAGTTTGCTGCCGCCTTGCGGCATAGCGCCCGAAGCAACTTCCATATACAAGCCGCTTGAGTTAACATTAACCGTGTCTATCTCATGCTTTGTAAACAATTGAGAATAAGCCACACCTGAAGATAAATTTAAGCCCGCTGCCGGAGAGCCGCCGCTATGGCATCCACCCGAAATACACGAAGCATTGAATATAGGTACAATATGCTGGCTGAACGAAACCACAGCCGGAAGTGTTTGCGGTGCGGTCGTTTTCTTTTTACACGAAAAAAAACAAGCACTCATACTTACTAACGTAATTACAAATACTTGTTTTAATATGCTTTTTAGTTTACGCATCTATTCTTCGTATCTGAACATGTTTGGAATATTGCTTTCAATAGCCTTTACAATGGTAGAATCGCTGTTATAAGGAGTTGCGGCCCCGTTATTGGTTTTAAAATTCACACCATTTAAAAGAATACCATAATCACAGATAATATGAAACTCGGCCGGCAAAGTATTTGTATTAGACGTGGTAACTGTTACATACGTGCCGCTGGCCCTGTCGGGCATATGAATATTTTTCAATTCGTTGTTTCCTCCCAGCTGATACGTAAACGCTTTATTAACCTGCCCGGTATGTGTAGCCGTAGTATCTGCATAACCCTGCACATTCATAAAAATATATCCCTGCCATTGCCAGCCAAACCACATAGATGGATCTTGAACAGCCAAAACACCTGTATGCGTTGTTGGGTCGGTTTGATTGGTTGCCGCATCAATGCCTACGTTAAAAGAAATGCTCTTGTAGTTTCCGGTTGGCACCTGCCCTATAATGTATTCTTCCTGGTCTATATTTTTTAAAAGATAGGCGTTGTTAAGAGGCTCAGCGGTTCCGTCTGTTTTATAAGCCACAATGCCCGAAATATAAAACTGCGCTACATCCAGCTGATAGCGTTGATGCGTAATATAGTTTGTAATAACTTCCCCCGAATCGGCTTCGGCTGTATCAATATTTGTATGCAAATGAAACCCGATCGTTCCCATAGGTGTTGGCGGTGTGTTTTCTGTATTGTCTTTCTTTTTGCAAGAGAAGAAAGCTACTACACATGCAATTAAAATTAGTTTGCTTGTTTTCATTTTAAGATTTTGTTTAAATATTTTTTAATTAAGATATACTGATGGCTTAGAATGATGACTTCTAACAATACAATAGCGATTAAGATCTTCATGTTTTTTATTTTAAAAGTTAAATTGAATCCTTGCTGTAAGCGTTGACCTTTGAGTTGATTGCAAGCCGTTTACATTTTGATAAACCGGCATCCCATATTCTAAAAGCAAGCGCGCTCCTTTCAAAAGATTGTCTGGCGCATAAAGGTTTAAACCCAGGTATGCGTTGGCTTTTTGTCCGCCGTAATTTGCCGCGTTTGCTGTTGCATCATTCAACGACGATTGATTAATAGCTGCATCATAGCCATATAATTTACCCATGCTGTAATACTCGCCACGCGCCGAAACGCTTACCCAATCTGTAAACTGGTATGCCAACCAGGGGCTAAGGCTGTACTCATTACCAATACTGTAATTATTTGCATTGGTGCCCAGCTTAATGTTAGCGCTTACAGCTGCTCCCCAAGATAAATGAGTGCCCTGGCCCACATAAACAAGGCTTGGCAACAGGTTGTAAGTGCCTGTGCCCAGCTGCATTCCATAAGGCAATACCTCATTATCACCCTGCATGGTTGTGCCTCTTGCATGGATACTCCCAGTAGGCAGGCTAAGCCCCATGCCACCAACCAATCTGTGGTTACTGGCAGGCAGCAAATTATACATGGCGTATATTTTTGTATCGCCTAAGCCCGAAGAGTTCATTTTTGTGGGCATGCTGCTATAATCTGCCATCGTCATACCAGGCATGTTCATCATACTTTGCACAGGCATCATGCGCATGCTCATGGTATTTACATTATAAGTAAGCATGGCCATTACGGTAAACCTGTCTGTAATGCCATACATCGGCATAAGCATGTGCATTTGCATATTCATACGGTTGGTTGCCATCATGTAGGTATCAAATATGGTTGCATCGCTTACGGCTTTTGTGCCCGACTGATTGCCACGCATAGCCATATCCATAAAGCTATAGGCAATTGAAAATACTCCTTTTTCGTGCACATGATCGGTCATGATACCCGCAGGAGCAACCGCATCAGGCCTACAGCAGGAAAAGCTGCACTTAGTGCTATCTCTTCTTTCAATTGAATACGCAAATATGCTTTGCAGTAATGCAATCAAAAGAAGAATGTTTAATTTCTTCATTTGTATTATTTTTTGGTGAGAATTGAGATAAGAAGTCACAAGCTTTGAGAATCATCTCAACACAGCATGTCTCTTATCTAAAGGCTAAAAAATAATTACGCCCGTGGAGGATGAAAAATATCCTGTAAGTAATTTGAAGGAAGTGAATTGCCGATTGTATAAATATAAAATGTGTTTTCCAGTGAAACGGTGAGGCTTGGGTTAAAATCAAAAAGGGAGGTTACATGAAAACAATTTTCTTCCTGGTTGGAAGAGCTTTTGGCTGTATTTCCATCAGCAGGACTTTCAGCGCCGGCTTTTTTTAATTGTTTCATTAAATGACATTTACCGTTGCAATTAAGCTTTGGCTTATTCCTGTTCTCGCAAAGGTTTTTAGCTATGTATTCTTTGTTTATTGCGTAATCTACAATAGGAAATAAAGGCTTTAACAGCACCAGGCTGTATACGCATAAAAAAAATATGGCGAAACTTTTACGCAACATTTGGCACAAACTTACAAAACATTTAAATACTGAGGTGTTTAATTTTATCCATTAAGCTTCTCTTAATATTAAGGTTATAGAATTTTTTCCCTTCATTTCTTTGCTTGCCCAAAGAAACGAAGCAAAGAAAGTGCACCACGAACGCCAACTCTCGCTACGATTGCGCACAAGGCTTCCCTGCTCGGGCCATCTCCGCTCCAGTTCGCTCCGTTCGTGGACGCCTGCCCCGGAATTAGGTGACTCCAATACTTAAAGATTCTACATTATTCTATATAATGCTACAAAACTTAATGCCTATTTTTTAACAGAAAAAGCAATGATAAAACTTAGATGGTAATGCCGATAACCAATATATCGTCTACCTGTTCTAATGTGCCTCGCCAGTTTTCGATGGTGTTGTATAAAAAATCTTTTTGGTTCTCAATAGGCTGTTGACTGGCTTTTATAAGCAGTTCCCTAAAATTGCCCGACATGTATTTTTTGCCTTTAGGCCCGCCAAACTGATCGGCATAACCATCGCTGAAAATATAGAATGTATCTCCTTTTTGAAGCGGGATCACATTATTGGTAAAGTTCTTTATCACATCATCTACTCTGAACCCAACCGGAAATTTATCTGCTTTATATTGGATCAACTCTCCATTCCTGATTAAATAAAGCGGGTTAAATGCCCCCGAATACTGCAATTCCATCTTTTCATAATCAACGCAGCAGAGGCTCATATCCATGCCGTCTTTCGTTTGATTGGCATTTTCGGCTGTTCCCGATTTGGGGTTTAATGTTTTTACAATGGCCTTACTCATTTTATCCATAATAACGGAAGGCGCAACTGCCTGTTCATCATTAAAGGTAATTTCTTTCAATATGTTGTATCCAACAATGCTCATAAACGCACCCGGAACGCCGTGGCCTGTGCAATCTATAGCGGCTATATACGATTTGCCGTCAACCTGGTTGATCCAATAAAAATCTCCGCTTACAATGTCTTTAGGCTTAAACAGCACAAATGATTTTGGCAAGATCTGCTTAATGGCCGAATCGGCAGGTAAAATGGCTTCTTGCAGGCGTTTTGCATAGCGTATGCTATCGGTAACCTGCTTGTACAGTATTTCCAGCAGGTTGCTTTTATCCTGAATTTCTTCTTTTTGTTTTACAACTTCTTCGGTGCGCTCTATTACTTTTTGTTCAAGTACACGCTCGTTCTCTGCCAGGTCGGTACGCATTTTCAGCAAGGCATGCCCCAGCTTATCCTGTTCGCTAAGCGGCTTGTAAAAGGAATTGAAATTGCCGCTACCAACCTCGCGCGCAAAATCGGTTGTCAGTTCAAGCGAAGAAACAAGCCCGTTGAGCGCAACGTTCATATCGCCAATTTCATCTGAGTTGTACTTTAAATGGGTTTTGGGTAAAACGCCAAAGCTCATATCCTGTATGATGTGTTTTAAGTTTTGCACGGGCTTCACAATGGTTCTCACTGTAAATACGGCAATCAGCACGCCTCCTATAATTAAGCAGATACCGAGGTATTTTACAAAATCGAGCAAATAATTAAAGGAGGTAAACATTTGTTTGGTTACTACATCTGCGTTATTCTTTTGCGAATCGATGAGGGAATTAAGCTGGTTATAAATTATTTTCAATTCGTCGTCGGCTGTTTCAAGGCTTATTTGCACCGGGAATTTTATATCCGCATCATCATAAGCTGAAAACGAATTCAGCGGCTTCATTATTTCATCCTGGTATCTTACAAAAAGCTTGTCGGTTAATGAAAAGATGGTCTTTGCCTGCGTTTTTTCATCACTTGTCCAGTTTACAGAAAGGCTGTCGATACTCTTTTTTACTTCGGGATACTGGTATTTAATAAGCTCGCGTAGCTCTTTTTTAAAGGGGTCGTCATCCGGGCTTTGCACGTGATACCATTTGGTAACCAAGATCTGCGAGCGCTGCAAGGCAAGGTGAAACGATTCCAGATACGTAACGCTTGGGGTAACAACCTGCACCACCTGGTCGGTTTGCTTTTTACTGTCGTTTATAACAACATTGGTAAATAGAAATGCAATAAGGGTTAGTAAAATAACCAGTCCAAAACCCGCGCCAATTTTTTTGCCTATAGTAAATTTAAAAGCCATGTAATTATTTATTCATGTCTTCAAACCGTTTTTTGTACTCGTTGTACTTTTCGGTTTCGTTCAGAAGATAGTATATGCCGGCCAGCCCTTCAACAACTGATTTATCGGAAGGATTGATCTGGCTTGCTTTAAGTAGGTATGGTAAGGCTTGTTTTCCCAGTTTAACTGAATTATCCTGGTAGATGGGCAATTGATCTAAGGATACATCGTAATCCATTTTTTTGATGATATCTACCGCCTGGTTATAATATAAAACACCTAAATTCTTATTGATAAAATCTGTGTTGTTATTAATTGCGTAGGCTTTAAGCAGGTATGTTTTTGCCAGCTCCAGCAATGATCTGGAGGTTTTTAGTTCATACCATTTTTCGAACATAGAACCGATGGTAGAGAACACATCATAATTATACTTGCTTTCATTAAAAGCGGGATCGATCAATTTCATGATGGCTTTATGCTTGTCGGCATTTATCAGCGCTTGTGTATAGCCAATGGTATCCAGGCTTTTATTGATATCGTTGTGATAGGTAGAGGCTAAATATTTTAGGGATTGGACTGTATTTGATCTTTGCGGGTTCTCATTTTTAGGGTCCAACTCTAAGGATTGGATTAAGGAAACCGAAGCGCTATCTCTGTCTGGCGAAGCGACGTTTTTAACTCCATTGACTTTGTAAAGCTCTTTGTAAATAAAGCCGCGCATCATCCAGGCTTGGTAATCTTTTGAGGTTTCGGAGCTTTTAATGGCCTGGTTAATAATGATGAGCGCAGAATCTAATTTTTTGTCGGAGTATAAAGACATGGCTTTTTCTACCTTGCTGAACTGGGCAAAGCTTTTGCCGGTTGCCATAAGCAACAAACAAAAAAGAGCTATGTTTTTTAATCCTTTCATTTTAATTATAAACGCTGGCTGCCAGTTTTTCAATGCTTGCCCCAACGTTTAAGCCTGCTTTTGAGGCGGCTGTTTTATTCAATTCGAAGCTTTGCTTGTTTTCTTTAACAATAAAATTAATGGTGGCGCCAATTTTTGCGAGGCCTTGTTTTTCGGTGATAACCAACACGCCTTTGCCTTTAAACTTGCTGAGCACATCGGCCAGCAGGTTAGATTTATCGGGGGTTATAAAAAGTATGTTTGCTTTTTCTACATCTGATATGCCGGTGTTGTTCTTGATCTCAATTTTTTGTGAGCCTACCATTTTGGTTTTCGCCATATTGCTCAGTTCGTTTACCAGTCCGGTGTTTTCGCCTAAAATAGTAATGGTGAAATTGCCGTCTTTGTTATTGGTCCATTCGAAGCATTTGGTAAAGTTGTAGATGTACATGGCTTTTATTTTGGCCTGGGTATCGTCTTTTTGTATCAATAGAGGATACTCGACCACATCGGCAGACGAGAGAGTAAAAAAAGCTATAAACAGAAATATTAGTCGGCGCATAAACGCTGTTTATCTTTAAAATTTTGAAGTTCAAATATACAAAAAGTTTTAAGCTATAACCTAAAAGAAAGCCCGATATAAGGGATGGCTATTAAAGGAGTGCTGACGCCGTTGGTGGTATTTAAAAAGCCTTCGAGCCCGAAAACCCAGGATATGTTTGTCTTAATAACTGTTCTTAAGGCTGGAGATAAGGTATAGATTCCGATTTGCGGAGCGGCAAAGGCCTCGGCTACGAAAGACAGTTTATGCGAAACCGGGCAGGCAAAAGCGGCGCCTATGATGGCAGAATTATAATCGGTATAATGGGCTGCTCTGCCAAAGCCTCCCCCGCCCCTGCGCGGCCTTCTGCGCGACATCACGTAATAATCTACGTTGCCGTAGCCGCCCGATATGGTAAAATTTTTCTTTACATCGCCATAGCTTAGCTTTACCAGTCCGCCACCACCATAGCTTTTGGGGCTTATCCACGAGCCGCTGCCGCCAACGCCTTCAACACCTAAATAGAACTTGCGGGCGATCTCAAAATTTAATTTGGCATGCAGCATAATGGGCGCTGCCAATGGCGTGGCAGACACACCTAATGAAAAATGCTGGTTGAAGGCGTAATTGAGATTATAAAATACAAAATAGCTAGTGCTTCCGTATACTTCGCCTTTTTTCATTAAAAGGGCATTGCTGCTTGCCACGTAATAATAGTTAGAAATGTTGGGTGTATGAATGGTTAGGTTCCCGGTAGAATCCTGCGTGGTGTGCCCATTGATAAAATCTATACCTGCAACCTGTTTTTTAGGCACCTGCACCAGGACGCCGGCGCTGCTTTTGAGGTAGATGAGGGTATCGCTTTGTTTTTCGATGTATCCTTTATAGGAGGATCCGTCGTTCATTTTAATCTCGCATAGAACAGGCTTTTTTGCAAGGGGCTTTACGGGACTGATCGAGTCTTCCTGGGCATGGGTCAGGAAGAAGCTTAAAATAAAAAGGAAAAAAACGAAAACCGGCTTTTGCATTAAACAAAAATAGCTAATTAATCAGGCGGGGCTTGTTAAAAAAAATAAGCGTGGTAACAGAGGGGCTTGCAAATTACATTCAATATACTATGAACTAAATACTGCCAGCGTCATTTTTTTATTCAGGGCTTTTAAGTTTTTGGTGCACTTTTTAAATAAAAACTGGTAATTTTGCATGAATAATTTTGTATAATTAAATATTTACTTATATTTGCACCCTTAAAATTTATAAAAATGGCTCGTGTTTGTCAATTAACCGGTAAGAAAGCAGTAGGAGGTAACATGGTATCTCACTCAAATCATAAAACTAAACGTTCGTTTGATGTAAACTTACAACGTAAACGTTTTTTTGTACCTGAAACAGGCGAGTGGCTTACTTTACGTGTGTCTACTTCTGCAATTAAAAATATTAATAAACTTGGCGTTTTTGCCTGCGTACAAGAAGCGCGCGAAAAAGGTTTTTTACCTAAAGCAAAAGCAAAAACTACCGCTGCTCCTGCAAAAGCAGCCGCTAAATAATATTTACACTAATTTTTAAAAAAGCCTTGTTACCTTTGGTGGCAAGGTTTTTTTATTTTAAGCTTATGATTAAAAATATTGTTATTTGTTTAATGCTGGTGGGCAACTTATACGCACAATCAGACTCTTTATACGACAGGGACTGGCTTCCGGCCTCTTTCCATAAAATGCGCAGGGATGCTTTACGTGAAAAGATGGCGCCCAAATCGGTGGCGGTTGTATTTGCTAATGCAGTGCGCAACCGCAGCAATGATGTTGATTTTCAATATAGCCAGGATCCTAATTTTTATTACCTAAGCGGCCTTACCGAGCCTGATGCTGTTTTGATCATTTTTAAAGAACCGCAAATCATTGACAGCATTACTACGAGTGAGCTTATTTATGTTCAGCCCCGCAGCCCGAAGGATGAAAGCTGGACGGGCAAACGTTTAGGTGTGGATGGTGTAAAAAAACAACTTGGCTTTACGGATGCTTATACTAACGAATCTTTTACTGACCTGAGTCTGGATTTTAAAAAGTTTGATAAAATATACCACTCAACTTTTAATAATGATGTGCGTGATGATAAAACCGACTCGGGCGACCTGTATAGCCTGATCAGGATATTTAATGAGAAGACAAAGGACCTGCAGACGAAAGATTATTATGCTTTTTATGCTTTAATGGGTGACCTGCGTGAAATTAAGCTGCCCGAAGAACTGGTAGAGCTTAGAAAAGCAATAGATATTACCTGCGTAGCGCACCAGGACCTGATGAAAAAACTGGAAAGTAATATGGCCGAATACCAAGCGCAGGCCATTGTAGAATACGGCTTTAAATATAATGGCTCTGAATATGTGGGTTATCCATCTATTGTGGGTGCCGGAGAGAATTCCTGTATTTTGCATTACATTACCAACCGCAAAAAATTAACGCCAACTGATTTGATGGTGGTTGATGCAGGTGCTGAGTATCATGGCTATACGGCAGATGTAACACGCACTTTGCCGGTTTCGGGTAAATTTAGCCCGGAGCAGAAACAAATTTATAACCTGGTTCTTAAGGCCCAGTTGGCGGGCATTGATGCCTGTAGGGAAGGCAATATATTCAGGTCGGCACACAACGCAGCTGTTGATGTGATCAAAAAAGGGCTGATGGACCTGGGAATTATCTCTTCGCCTAACGAGTTTATTAAATACTTTTTTCATGGTACATCTCATTACCTGGGCTTAGACGTGCATGATGTAGGAAACTACGGGAAGTTAAAAGCGGGACAGGTTATAACTGTGGAGCCCGGTATTTATATTCCTGAAAATTCTCCCTGCGATAAAAAATGGTGGAATATTGGCGTGCGCATCGAAGATGATGTGCTTATTACCACGGGCGCACCTGATGTGCTAAGCGGCAAGCTGCCTAAAACAGTTGAAGATATTGAGCACCTGATGAAGAAAAAATAGGCTTATCCCCTGCCCTTTCGATACGATTAGTTATTCTTTAAATTGTTTGAAAAAGGTTTCTTCGTAGCTGTTACCGATCGGAATTTCTTTGCCGGCAATCAGGATGTTTTTGTTTCTTACGCTTTCAATGCGTTCTAATGGCACAATAAACGAACGATGCACACGGATGAATTGCTTTGAAGGAAGCTTTTCTAAAAGCGCTTTCATGGTTAAGCGCGTAACAACTGTCTTTTGATTTTCGAGGTGTATTTTTAAGTAATCGTCTAAGCCCTCGATATATACAATATGCGCCATGTTTATTTTCAGCAGGCTGTAATCTGCCCGGATAAATAAAAACTGGGAGGTATTTTCCTTTTGTGTCTGGTAGTTTAAATAATCATTGGCTTTGTTTACTGCCATCATGAAACGCTCTAAAGTAAAAGGCTTTAAAATATAATCGACCGCGTTTAGGTTAAAGCCTTCAACGGCATATTCGGTATAGGCTGTAGTGAATATAACCATGGTGTTTTGTTTCATCTCGCGATAAAACTCGATACCGTTAATAGAAGGCATGTTGATATCCAGGAACAACAGGTCTACCGGAAATTTATTCAGGTATTTTAAGGCTTCGCTGGGTTTGTTGAACGTTTTTTGCAGGTTAATGAAATCAACCTTTTCGCAAAAATTTTCAATCACTTTCAGAGCCAGGGGCTCATCATCTATGGCTATTGCGTTGATCATTTTATATGTAATGAAAGTAAAATCGAAAAATCATCTTTTGCATCCTTTATAACCAGTTTATGCCTGCCCGGGTAGAGCAATTGCAGCCTGTTGATGGTGTTTTCAATACCAAGACCGCTTGTGTGTGTATTTACCTGCTGTATTTTTACCTTTTTATTAAACACACGTAAATGTACATAGCCTTTTGTAATATCTATATGAATTTTTATTTCAGAGTTTTCCTCTGCATTTACCCCATATTTAAAGGCATTTTCTATAAATGAGATTAAAACAAGGGGCGCCACTATCTTATCAGCCGGGTCGCCTGATACGGAATAGGAAAGTTTAATGCTATCGTCCAGCCTTATTTTTTGAAGTTCGATATAATCGCTGATGTAATTTATTTCTTTTTCAAGCGAAACAAATTTATGGCTGGCATCGGTAATTACATAGCGCATCATGCCCGAAAGTTTTACTACCGCGGTGGCTGTGTAATCTGATTTTTCGATGGCAAGCGAATAGATGCTGTTTAATGTATTGAACAAAAAATGCGGGTTGATCTGCGCCTTTAAGTAAGAGAGCTCGGCATTTACTTTTTCTCTTTCTGCCAGTTTTAAGCGGTTGCTTATTTTAAGCATCAACGATAAAACAAAAACAATAAAAAATTCAAAAAAATGCTGGTTATAAAACCCAAAAAGAGAATGGCGCATGATGGTTGGCGGTGTATGTGAAGCTACCGTTTTAGAATTTGGCGGAGGTGGGAAATTCACTCCCATTTCTGCTATGGGTGAATTAAAATGTCGTGGAAACAATATATGCGGAACAATAGAGACAAATAAATAACAGGCTATGATAATAAGCCCGAATGAAACATATTTTTTTCTAAAATATAATTTTGGGATCAGTACATAGTAATTGAGGTAAAAAAATAAAATCAGTATCACATAGCCTATAAAATCTCTTAAAAAGGGTGATATTTTAAATAAAGTAAGCGGGTTTGCCACATCGGGCGAGAAAAGCACCGGTAAGCATAAAAACACAATGCACCCGATAAGATGTATTAAAAACTGAATGGTCTTTTTGGGCATTTAGAGGGCTTTTACCAAAGATAAATGATTAATTCTAACATATCTTTATAAAGATAAACAGCCCCAATTTATTTTTTTGCTTTTTGCGGAGTATGTTGTATTTGTAGAGGAGAATATTTAAAACGAAAAAGCGCCGGGATGGTTCCCAACGCCTTTTATAAAAGCAAGTTAATTTATTGATTAAGCTACAAACTTAGCTTCGGATGTGATGGGAATGCTTAATACTTTTGAGATCAGGCAATTTTTTTCAGCATCTTTTGTAATGGCTGTAAACTCGTCGGCTGTGATGCCAGCCACTGAGCCTGTAATATTTAAATGAACCCCGGTTATGTTCAAACCTTCCATAGATACGCTTGCTTCGGTATCTAAAGCTGTTGGGGTTAATCCTTTTTGGGTTAGCATAGCGCCTACGGCCATGGTAAAGCATCCTGCATGGGCTGCTGCCAATAATTCCTCAGGGTTAGTGCCTTTTTCTCCTTCTTCAAAGCGGGTTTTAAAACTGTAGTTTGTTTTCTCTAAAGTGCCACTTTGCGTGCTTAGATTTCCTTTGCCATCTTTTAAAGTGCCTGTCCAATGTGCTTTTGCTGTACGTTTCATGTTTTTTATTTTTAGTTTAAGATTATATGATCGCTAACTTTCTGCAATATCGCTAAAACAATTGGCAAGAAGCATAAAAATACTTTACCTAATCTTTAAATGATGTTAAGTTTTGATTACTTCAAAATCATTTTCTCTATAGCATTTACCCAATTATCATTACTGTTAAGGCTTGGCACCAGTTCTACTTTTTCGCCACCATATTGCTTAAAAGCATGGTTATACTCCTCTCCTATTTCATAAATGGTTTCTAGGCAATCAGCCACAAAAGCGGGAGAAAATACCAGTATTTTTTTGTCGCCTTTTGCAGCACGTTCTTTTAAAACCTGATCGGTATACGGCTTGATCCACTCACTGCGTCCCAAGCGGCTTTGGAAACAAATGGTATATTTTTCTTTGGGCAGATTTAGTTTTTGGGCAATAAGTTGGGTGGTTTTAAAGCAATTAGCCCTATAACAATATTGATTTTTATCGATAATGGTTTCGCAACAGGTTCCAAGAAAACAGGAATTATCGCCATAATGCGCAGAAGCTTTTTTTATTTGACGCTCAGGCAAACCATGATAGCTGAATAAAATGTGGTCGTATTGTGAAAAGTCGAATTTTTTGCCGTTTTCAGTATAACAATCAATGATATCCTGGTTGTCGTAAAAATTACTGTAGAGTTTTAATTCAGGGATTACTTCCCATCCTTTAATTTCATCAAAGACTTTTTCTAAGGTAGAACCTGTGCTGGATGAAGCGTACTGAGGGTAAAGCGGTAGTACAATTATTTTTTGCGGTTTTTGTTTACGCAAATTTTCTAAGGCAGTTTTTATATTGGGAGTCTGGTATCGCATGGCAAGCTCTACCACAAAATCGTCGCCCAGTTTTTTCTGAACTTTGTTTTTTAATTGCAAGCTGTTGTATAACAAAGGAGATCCTGTTTCGTTGCTCCACACCTCTTTGTAAAGTTTGGCTGATTTTGCTGAGCGAAAGGGAACAATAAATAAGTTAACTAAAAAAAACCTTCCGGCTGCTGATATATCAATAACTCTTCGGTCGTTTAGAAATTCGATTAAATATTTTCTAACGGCCGGGGTTGACGGATTATCCGGAGTTCCGAGATTTATAAGCAATACGCCTGTTTTCAATGATTTCAGATTAAGAATGCAAAATTAAAAATTAGTTGTTATAACCGTATCTTTTTAAGCGATTATCGTTGGTGCGCCAATCTTTATCCACTTTTACATATAATTCCAAATGGATGTGCTTACCAAAAAATGTTTCACAATCGGTACGCGCCAAAGTGCCTGTCTTTTTGATCGCTTCGCCTTTGTGACCTATGATGATTCCTTTTTGCGAATCGCGCTCTACATAAATAACAGCTTCAATGCGTATAATTTTTTCGTCTTCTTTAAAAGACTCTACAACTACCTCTGTACTATAAGGAATCTCTTTTTGATAGTTCATCAGTATTTTTTCGCGGATGATTTCGCTCACAAAAAAGCGCTCGGGCTTATCGGTTAGCTGATCTTTATCATAAAAAGGGGCATGCTCGGGTAGTAGTTCTAAAATTCGCTTCATAACCATGCTGACATTTACATTAAGCAAAGCTGAAATGGGAACAATTTCTGCATTGGGCAATTTGGCTGTCCATTCGGCTACTTTAGCATGAAGCTTAGGTTCATCGGCAAGGTCTATCTTATTGATAAGAAGTAAAATAGGTTGCGTTACTTTTTGAAGTTTTTGAATATAGCTTTCCTCAAGGGCAATGTCTTCAAATATATCAGTAATTAAAAGAAAAACGTCTGCATCTTCCATGGCATCAGCAACAAAGCGCATCATTTTTTCATGGAGCTTGTAGTTGGGTTTTAGGATGCCCGGTGTATCAGAAAAAATGATCTGATGGTCGGGTTCGTTCACAATACCCATAATTCGGTGCCGGGTGGTTTGTGCTTTTGAAGTAATGATAGAAAGTTTTTGGCCTACCAAAACGTTGAGAAGGGTTGATTTTCCTACGTTTGGGCAACCAATAATATTAACGAAACCGGCTTTATGCATTTATTTTAAAAATATATTGTTATAATAGATTACAAATGTATATATTTGCCGCTCGAAAAAGTAGTTCTTTAAAAATATTAAAATTTACCTCATATAATCACATTGCGGGATAGAGCAGGGGTAGCTCGTTGGGCTCATAACCCAAAGGTCGGGTGTTCGAATCACTCTCCCGCTACTACGAAAGCCTCAGTATTTACTGGGGCTTTTTACGTTTATAGCCTTTCCTGCATGTATGGTATGCCATTTTTCAATACTTTTATACAACTAAGACATAATCAGTAACACCTTAAATAGATAAAATGGACGAATCAAAAATCAATACAATTGTACAGGAATTATCAAATTCTCTACAAACAAGAAACTATGACAAGTTTGTCTCTTATTTTACGGATAATGCAATTTTTGAAATACCATTCACCGTTAATGGAGGAACTACAATAAATGGGAAAGAAGGTATAAAAAAACATTTTGATCATGTGCGACAAAACCCACTTACCAAGTTGATAGAAATAGAAACTGTTTCAACAAAAATCTACCATTGTGCTGAGGAAAAAACAGCAACTGTTGAGTATTTCACAAAAGGAAAATCGTTAAACACTAATGAAACTTTTGAAATACAATCTTCGATTGCACTTATCAAGTTTGATGAAAATGGTATTGTTCATTACAAAGACTTTCCAAACACTTTAGGGATTGCTCAAAAGGCAGGTGTTCTATCTCAATTAGCAGCAACATGGGCAAAATAAAATAAAACTTGATCTTTAAGAATAAAGAAACAAACACACGAATTAACCTATAACCAGTTGTTGATAAGATATTAATTATATTACTCAATCACTTAAATCCGATGACTAGTAAAGGTAAAACAAAAAAAGGAGTTCCAATGTGAACTCCTTTTTTTGTTTTACCTCTAATCAACCTTAATTGAGATTTGCCCAATTAAGGTGTGCGTAGATTTTTAAAAATTGAATTTAAACTATTGTTGTTTAATCATTTTTTTAGTATCGATTACTTTACCATCAATAACAAGGGTATAACTATATGTACCGTTACTTAAATCAGAAGCGTATACATTTAACGAACCTTGTCCTTTGGTAGTAATGCTTTGTGTTTTTATTTGTTTCCCACTTATGTCGTAAAACAAAATTTGTGCGCTGCCAGCGTTTTGTGGTATATTAAAGTTAATAAGGGTTTGCTCAGCAAATGGATTTGGTTGGTTTTGGTTTAATACTACTGCATCACTTAAATCCATTTGTTGTGTGTTAATCCCAGTTGTTGAATTGGTGTTGTTTTGATTAGCGGGAGTTGTTCCGCCAGCAATAAGTTTTTTAAGATCATTAATTTGTTGTTGTTGTTGCTCGATCATGGCTTGTTGCTCTTGTACGGCTTTTACTAAAGGCACAACGATTTCTGCATAATTAACTGCATAAGTTTCGTTCGCATTAGCCGGTGTGTGTACAATATCAGATACAAAGCCAGTGGCTTTACCTGCTTGTTCTACTTCTTGTGCTATAAAACCTGAATGTATCACAGATGTTGATCCTGTAAAATCCATTCCATCTTTATGTAATTTTTTATCTTCATCAGACATGTTTTGAGTCATAAAATCATCTAACTTTTTAGTATCCATGTTATAGGTAACAGGACGTAGTTTTTGAATAAAAGCTAAACCTTTTACGTTTTCTTTAACATTAGTTTTAAATCGTCCGTCGCTTGTTGTCCAAAAACCAGGATTACTGGTAACTAATGTAGTAGTAGTATTACCTAACATTACGGTATTTGAACTACCAACAACTGAATTATAGCCAAATGCGCCAGCATTAGTTAGGTTGTTTACGCTTGCATCGGAATTACCACCTACAAATGTATTAAAGGTTCCACTTGTAATTGTACGACCTGCTGCAGAGCCGAATCCTGTGTTGTAAGTGCCTGTAGATGCAAGCAAAGCCTCATACCCCATAGCAGTTGAAAAATTACTAGTAAGGGTATTATTAAGCGCGCCAAAACCTGCTGCAGAGTTACCGCTACCAGTAGTGTTTTTAGCCATGGCAGAAATCCCATGTGCTGAGTTGTTGGTACCTGTAGTATTTGCGTACATTGAATTTGTACCAAAGGCATCATTAGAAACACCAGATGAGTTATTTTTCATTGCGCAAAAACCAAAAGCACTATTACCTGTAGCTGTGTTTGAATACATAGCGCTATCACCCGTAGCTGTATTTTTTGTGCCAGTGGTGTTGCTAGCACCTGCTACGCAACCTACTGATGTGTTAGTTGAACCGCCTGCGTTACCCGCTCCGCATCCGTTTGAAGCTGCTGCTCCACCGCTTAATGCTGTTTGTGCATTTACATTATAAATGCTTAATGTACTTACAGCCATTAGGGTAAGTAGTTTTGTTTTTGTACTTGTTTTCATGGTTTTGTTTTTTTTGTTGCCTACTCATTTAACGGCTTTTCGGCTTACTCCGTTATTTACTTTTTGTTAATCAAACCTATTTCATTTCAAACACATAAAAAATACAGATTCATTTTAATAATTGCATGTGTAATAAACTATGCTTTATTCTAAAACATTTTTTTTACTTTGAATAGGTAAATCGAATAATTTAGCACATCAAAAAAAAATATTTTTTTTTTTGATGTAAGATTATGGTAGATGAAAAAACATGAAAAACTAAATAATAAGAAAAAATCTTACATTTAATTTCTTTTATTTTCGAAAATTACATTCGAATTTAGATAGAGAAACTAAAAAAAAAGGGTAAGAGTTTTTTAAACTCTTACCCTTTTTATGTAGTCAGATTTATATTATTATGGAGTTAACACGCATATTTATTTGCCGCTATAAGTTTGTCGGCAATTCTTCTGCGGGCATCTTTGCTATTGAAAGGATCATGCTTGGTAAAGCGATTTAATCCTACCAGCATCATTCGTTGTTCATCGCCTTCGGCGAATGCATTAATGGCTTCTTTCCCGGATTTGTTTACCTTGTCTATAGCATCATTTAAATAACATTGCACCATATCAACCTGGATCTGTGCAGCAGATTCGCCTTGTTTATCAGCCAATTTAATAACACGAAGCAGCATACTTTCGGCTACAAATGTTTCAATAGCCATATCCGCAATGTTCATCAATATTTCCTGTTCATCGCTCATTTTCATCATCAGCTTTTGGACAGCCGCGCCGGCAACCATTAAAATGCTTTTCTTCATATTCAGGATATACTTTTTTTCTTTTGCAAAAGTGCCTTCATCTTCATTTCCAAAATCAGGGATGCTCATTAATTCTTTACTCACAGCCATAGTGGCTCCCATAAGATCAAGCCTGCCTTTCATGGCTCTTTTCAAGATCATGTCAACGATAAGCATACGGTTTATTTCATTGGTGCCTTCATAAATACGGTTAATGCGGCTGTCGCGATAAGCACGACTGATCGGATATTCATCACTGAAACCATTGCCGCCAAAGACTTGTACACCTTCGTCAACAACATAATTCAATACTTCACTGCCGTGTACTTTTAAAATGGCGCATTCTACGGCAAACTCTTCTGCGGCACCAAGCAACGCTTCATTAAAAGGTTTTCCTTCTGCAGCCAACTGCACTTCTTTATCATCAATCCATTTGGCAGTACGGTATAAAGAACTTTCGCTGGCAAATATTTTTATAGCGCTTTCTGCTAATTTATATTTTATAGCACCAAAATTGGCAATGGCTGTTTTAAACTGCTCTCTTGATTTTGCATAATCAATCGTCATTCCGAGCGCCCTTTTTGAAGCACCTAATACACCGGCGCATAATTTCAACCTGCCTATATTTAAAATATTAAAGGCAATGATGTGCCCCTTCCCTACTTCACCTAACAGGTTTTCTACAGGCACTTTGCAATTTTGAAAATACAACTGAACGGTTGATGAACCTTTGATTCCCATTTTATGCTCTTCTGCCCCTTGTGTAAAACCCTCAAATCCACGCTCAACAATAAACGCAGAAAATTTATCGCCGTCAATTTTTGCAAATACAGTATACACATCAGCAAAGCCACCGTTTGTTATCCAGCATTTCTGCCCGTTTAATATATAATGTTTTCCATCGGGAGATAATATGGCTGTTGTTCTTGCGCCTAAAGCATCGCTTCCGCTATTAGGTTCTGTTAATCCGTATGCGCCTTTCCATTCACCGCTTGCCAATTTGGCGACATATTTTTCTTTTTGACGTTCATTGCCAAAATACAAAATAGGTAAAGAGCCAATTCCGGTTTGTCCGCCAACAGCTACAGTAAAAGAATTTCCTCCGCCTAAACCTTCTGTAATAAGCGTAGATGTAATAAAGTTTTTCCCTAAACCTCCAAATTGCTCCGGTACGGATGCACCTAAAAGCCCTTGTTCTCCAGCTTTATCAAGCAGCATTTGAATAAGTCCCGGCTCCATCTTATCGATTCGCTCGGCAAGCGGCAAAACTTCTGTGTCTATAAATTGCAGACACATGTCTTTTACCATTAATTCCTCTTCACTGAAATCTTCAGGTGTGTAAGTGTCAAAAGCATTGCTTTCTTTAATCAGCCATTCGCCGCCTTTTAGCAAGTTTGTGTTAGTTGTATTCATGGTTTGAAATTTAGCCCCGAAGGGAATTTAGATATTTGTATACTTATTTTATTTTTTTCTTCAAGAACTATTGTATTGGCTTTTACTGTTGGGAAATTGAAGAGCTTTCCTTTGTTAAATTGGTTGTTTGGCATACGGTATCTTTAAGTAAGAATGCAAAATTATTGCTAATTTTGATACGTCAAAATTTATTTTGTAACAAGGCTTTTGAAATAGAAGTAGTTTGTTATTTTAAACATGGCACGTTATACTCAGGCCTTTAATTACTTTGAAAAAGATCAATACTATGGAATCCTCAAAAAAATCAACAACTTATCCAAAAGAAAAAAACCGGGTCCTTACCGATTTTTATCCAAGCAGCAATTTTTACAAAAGCGACCAATTGCTTCGTCATTACCTTGATACACAGGTATCGAAAGAAGGGCATACCTATATGCAGCAGCATCTTGATTATATAGGTGCAGAAGCAGCAGGCCAGATGAATGATCTTTCAATGCTTGCCGACCATCACGGGCCGGAATTAGTTAAACGAAATTTTTTTGGTGAAAACATCAATGAAATAAAATTTCATCCTTCTTATTGGGATTTAATGCAAAGGGCAGTTAAATCGCATATGTTCCGTGTTAAGTGGGAACCTTCACTCCGTGCTAAATTCGGGCATGAAGGGCACCGACTTGGATTTGCTGCAGGTTACATATATGCTATGAGCGAAGCCGGGCAGTATTGTCCTTTGTGCATGACTGATGGGGTAGCAAGGCTGATTGATATTTTTTGCAAAGAGAAGGATAAGGCACGCCTGATGCCACGTATTTACACTGATAAAAGTGAAGAGCTTTTTACCGGTGCCATGTATCTTACCGAGAAGACAGGCGGCTCTGATGTTGGTGCAAGCATTACTACGGCAACTCATCGGGAAGGCAACAGCTATGCATTAAACGGCGAGAAATGGTTTTGCAGCAATGCAAATGCCGATCTTATTTTTGCGCTTGCCCGCACGGATGCAGATGTAAAAGGAACTAAAGGCTTATCTATTTTTCTTGTTGAAAAACATTTAGCGGATGGATCACGCAACCCTATAGATATTATCAGGCTGAAAGAAAAGCTTGGCGTGCGTAGCATGGCCAGTGCCGAAACCACGCTGACAGACACTATAGGCACATTGGTAGGTAAAGAGTTTGAAGGTTTTAAAGTAATGGTTGAGATGGTAAATCTTTCCCGCCTGTATAATTCGGTTGCGGCGCTTTCTACTTCACGTCGTGCGCTTATAGAAGCCTATCAATATATCAGCACACGAAAAACTTTTGGCAAAGCGGGCATTGAGCATGCGCTTATACGCACCAAACTTACTGAGCTGGGCGCATTGAACGTGGCTAATTTTTACCTGGTTTGGCGGGCTATCAGGGCACTTGATGCAGCGGATCATGGAAACGAACAAGAGGCACAGTTATTCAGAATTATCAACCCGATGTCAAAGAAATGGTCGGCTGAAAAAGGTGTTTATATATGCCGCGAAAGTATGGAGCTTATGGGCGGCATTGGTTATATTGAAGATGGTGTTATGCCCAAGCTGATGCGCGATATGATGGTGTTGCCTATATGGGAAGGATCCGGTAATATTATCATTCTCGACATGCTTCGAGCATTAGCCAAATCAGAAGGTTTTGGTGCTATTGTTGCTGAGATATCCAAAAGTGCTGAAAAAAGTGCGGAATACGGTACTTTCATGAAAGAGGAATTAAAAAAGGTCATTGCTTTTGGTGAGCAGTTGCGCCAATTATCACAGGATGATATGGAAGCAACAGCGAGAGTGTTCTTTGAACAACTTACATCCCTTTATCAAATTTCACTTCTTAGCGATGTGCGTGATGAAATAAGCAAAACCTGGATTGATCCTGCATTGAAGTTTATGACGGATAAATATACGGGACAAGCACTTCATACAATCAAACCACTTTCGGTTACAGAAGTGAACGGATTAATAGCCTGGGATTTTTGATATGTTCAGTACGTTAATAGTTTCCTGTTTTTCTGCAAATGTTTAAAGGCCCATTATTTTTATTTGATTTTGCTGTTTGGCTGGCATAACATTTAATGTAGTCAACATTAATTAAACCAATCAATCATTTAAATCAAAAATTTATGGGAAATTTACTTTACATCATCGCGGTAGTTTTAATTATTTCATGGGCCATAGGGTTTATCGGGTACCATGCTGGCGGGCTTATTCACATCTTATTGGTAATAGCCATTATAGCTGTGATTTTAAGAGTAATACAAGGAAAAAAGCCTGTTTAATAGACAACAATTATAACATTTGCGCAATAATCTTACCAAGCTCTTCACAAAGTGCTTCGTAAGAACTGTGCTTTGTCATAAAATGCTCAGCTCCTTCAGCAAAACACTTTTCTTTTTCCTGTTCGGCTGAGGAAGTTGAGTAAATAATAACGGGCACTTTCTCATATTGAGGCAATTTCTTTACAGCTATTAGTACATCGTGCCCGCCTACTTTCGGCATATTCAGGTCTAAAAATATGATATCAGGAAATTTAAAACTGCTCTTTGATATCAACTCAAGCGCTTCATGTCCATCTCTGGCTTCTACATATGTGTGTGGAAAGTTCAGAGAATCTAAAGCTGCCTGAAATATTTCGCGATCATCAGCATCATCATCTATTAAAAAGATTGTCTTCACTTTTCTCCTTTGGTTATTTAGGCATAAAATTAGTAATATAAAGCATCATGGCAATAGTTTTGTATCTTTCTAAAATCATATCACCTAAATAAATGGCAAAAAAAACAGATATTAATGATATCCTATCTGTGTCTATAAACACAGATAGTTTATTTTTAGCTATTAAAGCTGCAGGCGTTGGAGTTTGGGATTTAACTATTGGAAAAAATTCATCTGTAATTTGGGATGACCGCTGTAAAGAACTATTTGGCATAGCTAAAGGAAATAATATTCCGTATAACGAAGCCCTAAAATATATTCATAAAGATGACCGGGAAAGGGTTGATGCAGCTGTAAAAAAAGCGCTTGATCCCAAATCAGGAGGCGAATATGATGTGCGCTACAGAACTATTGGTGCGGATGATGGTATTTTGAGAATGGTACGCTTTGTTGGAAAAACCCTTTTTGACGAAAATAATATCGCAGTCCGTTTTTCAGGTATTGCAATGGATGTGAGCAATGAAATGACTTCAAGAGAAGAATATCAAAAATTAAAGGTGTTAGTAGATAACGCCCCTGATTTTATGGGGAGTTCTAATAATGATAAAGTAATTACGCAGCTTAATAAAGCTGCTTTTTCAATAACAGGCATTGACGAAACCGTAGATATAAGCACCTTAAAATCTCCTGATTTCTATCCCGAAGAACAGGATCCGTTAATGCATGAAATATATGAAACGGTAAAAAATAAAGGAAGCTGGCAGGGAAATTTATTTTTAAAGCATTTTAAAACCGGGGAACGTATTCCTGCGTATGGCAATTATGAAATTGTAGTTGATCCTGAAACAAATGAAATTTTAGGAAGAAGCACTACCCTGCGGGATTTAAGGCCAGAGCTTAAAGCGCAAAAAGCCTTGCGCGACAGTGAGGCTATGTTTAGAAACGTCACTCAAAACGCACCAACAGGCTTATGGATGTCTGATACAAGCGGCGGCTTAATTTACCTCAATAAAACTTTAGTTGAATGGACAGGCATACCTTACCAAGATTTACTCGGAACGGGTTGGGCAAATGCAATTATAGAAGAAGACAGGCAGAAAAGTGCAGAGTTTTTTTTAAACGCCGTTGCTAACAGAACACATTACGACATAGAATTCAGGATCAAAAAAGCCAACGGAACTATCAGGTGGTGCCGTGCGGCGGGCGATCCTTATGAAGATGAAAGCGGCAATTTTGCCGGCTATGCGGGCTTCTGCATGGATATCCACGAACGCGTAGATATGGTAAACACCATTGCCGAAAGCGAAGAACGCACACGAAGCATTGTTAACCAGGCGCCCGTTGCTATTGGAGTTTTACGCGGAAAAAATTTGCTTGTTGAATCTGCCAATGAAACTATACTGAGAGTTTGGGGTAAAACTGCTTCCGTTATTGGCTTACCTATTTTAAAGGCTTTGCCTGAAATTGAAGGTCAGGGACTTGTTGAATTATTGGAAAATGTTTATAATACCGGCACTCCCTTTAACGGAAATGCTTATTTGGTAAAACTTGAGCACGAAGGAAAGATAGAAGACTTTTATTTTGATTTTGTGTATGCGCCCTTGCGCGATGCCGACCAGGAAATTAACGGCGTATTGGTTGTTGCTTCGGATGTTACAACGCAGGTATTGGCAAAAAAAGAAATAGAAAAAAGCGAAGCTAAGTTCAGAAGTCTTATAGAAGAAGCGCCTATTCCTACAGCGGTACTAACCGGCCGTGACCTTATTATTGACATATCCAATGAAGCAATGATAAAGCTTTGGGGCAAAGGAAATAGCATTATAGGAATGCCGCTTGCAAAAGCCTTGCCAGAACTTGAAGGGCAACCTTTCCTGAAAATATTGGATGATATATTTACCACGGGCAAAGCTGTTGAAGCCGAAGAAGCTAAAGCTGAATTGGTTGTTGACGGAAAACCGGCTACTTTCTATTTTAATTACGCTTATAAACCTTTGTTTAACGCCGAAGGAGAAGTTTATGCCATTATTGATATGGCTCTTGATGTTACGCAACAGGTACTGAATAAACAAAAGATCGTTGAAGCCGAAGCTCAGCTTAGAAGCGCTATTGAAACTGCTAAACTGGGGACATGGGAAGTGCATTTAACGACTCAAAAGTTTGAAGCTTCGCCAAGGTTTAAGAAATGGTTTGGGTTTGATCCGGAAGAAGAAATGAGCTTTGAAGATGTTATGGACGGAATTCAGGACAATGAAAAATTAAAGCTGGCTGTAAAAAATGCTAACGAGAAAAAAGGTGCCATTGACGTTGAATTTACCGTAATTAATAAAAAAACGAACCATGCATTTATGATGCATACACAAGGCCAGACTTTTTTTAATGAGCATGGGATCCCTTATTTAATTATCGGTACCACAAGGGATATTACCATTCAAAAAAAGAATGAGTGGGAATTAGAGCGCCTGGTACAGGAACGTACAGAGGAGTTACAGGCCTCAAACGAAGAGATGGCAGCTACAAATGAAGAGCTTGAAGAAGCTAATGAAAACTTGTTCCGTTCTAATGAAGAACTTGGCCAATACGCCTATGTAGCCAGTCATGACTTGCAGGAACCTCTCAGGAAAATAAGGGTTTTTGCCGGTATGCTTAGTAAACATGCAAGCCTTTCTGAAGAAAATAAACCGATAGTTGAAAAAATCAACAAGTCATCCGAAAGAATGAGCATGCTGATAAAAGACCTGCTCGATTTTTCAAGACTGGCCAAATCAAATGATGCGGAAAAACAGGTTGACCTGAACGCAATTTTAAATGAAGTAGCCACAGATTTTGAGCTTGTGATAGCAGAAAAGAAAGCTGAAATTTCCATTCAAGCATTGCCTGTTATCAAAGCTGTTCCATTGCAAATGAACCAGCTTTTTTATAACCTGTTGAGCAATGCCTTAAAATTTAGTGCAACAGACAGGCCGCTAAAAATCGACATCACATCAAACATGATGTCTTATAATGAGGTGAAAAAGCACATTAACAAACCTATCCCCCACACTTCCTATTATCATATTTGCATTAAAGATAACGGGATTGGGTTTGAAGAAAAATATACCGAGCAGATATTTGAAGTATTTAAAAGATTACACGACAAAACAGCTTACCCAGGCTCAGGTATTGGCTTAGCTTTATGCCGTAGAATTGTAGCCAATCATGGCGGCCATTTATATGCTGAATCTGAACTTAATAAAGGAACAATATTTCATATTATAATTCCGGCAAGAAACATGCAACTATAAGTTGTTTTATTTATTGCCCAACTTATTCCCCACTTTGTCGTTTTTCTAATCTAATCGGTTAAAAACGACTGGTATGATTTTAGGATAGTTAATGAAACTTAAAATCATGAAAAATTTCAACCCGATTAATTCTTTAATTCTTTTTTGCCTGACGTTTTTATTAACCTCTTGCGAAGCCATTGGCGATATATTTAAAACCGGAGTTGGTGTAGGTATATTTATAGTGGTGTTTGTTATTTTCTTAATAGGCTGTATCATATTGGCTATGTCAAGAAAAAAATAATGAAAAACCACCAGGACAACTCAACATGGTTTGAAAGGTTTGCCTCCAAGGCCACCAAAGCAACTGGCAGCAGTGCTGCATTTGTTGTTGCATGTGTTTTAATAATAAGCTGGGCGTTAACAGGCCCTTTCTTTAATTATTCAGATGTATGGCAATTATTTATTAACACAACAACTACCATTGTCACCTTCCTGATGGTTTTTTTGATACAAAAAACACAGAATAAAGATTCTATTTCTATCCAGATAAAGCTAAACGAGCTGGTCGCCGCAAATGCAAACGCAAGCAACCGCATCATTAGTGTAGAAGACCTTAGCGAGCAAGAGCTGGTTAGGTTAAATCAGTATTATACACGCCTTGCCGAATTAACTAAAAAAGAAAAGAATCTTAAAACCATGCATTCTATTGAAGATACTACTATTATAAAAGATGAAAAAGCGAGGATAAACAAAAAAATAGATGATATAGTTAATTAACTCTTTAAAATTAATAACGATGGCGAAAAACAAGTCTTCAAAAAAAGAAACAGAATCAAAAAAAATCCAGGATTTGCAACAACACACAGAAAGCGGGCAGGATCAGTTTTTAACGACCAACCAGGGCTTACGTATAAATGACAACCAAAACAGTTTAAAAGCCGGCGAACGGGGTTCTTCTTTATTGGAAGATTTTATTTTAAGAGAAAAAATCACGCATTTTGACCACGAAAGAATACCTGAGCGTATTGTGCATGCAAGAGGTTCCGGAGCTCACGGCCATTTTGAGTTATACGAATCAATGCATAAATATACCAAAGCAGGATTTTTAAATGATACAAAAATAAAGACACCTGTATTTGTCCGTTTTTCAACAGTAGCAGGTTCAAGAGGTTCATCCGACCTTGCACGCGATGTGCGGGGATTTTCTGTAAAATTTTATACGCAGGAAGGCAATTATGATCTGGTGGGAAATAACATGCCGGTATTTTTTATCCAGGATGCGATGAAGTTTCCGGATTTAATACACGCAGTAAAGCCCGAGCCCAATAATGAAATACCACAGGCTGCTTCGGCACACGATACTTTCTGGGATTTTATTTCTTTAATGCCCGAATCAACGCATATGATCATGTGGGTTATGAGCGATCGTGCTATTCCTCGCAGCTTACGCATGATGGAAGGATTTGGCGTACATACTTTTCGTTTTATAAATGAACAGGGTAAATCACATTTTGTTAAGTTCCATTGGAAACCCGTTTTAGGAGTACATTCAGTTGCATGGGACGAAGCACAAACGATATCCGGTAAAGATCCCGACTTTCATCGCCGCGACCTTTGGGACGCGATTGAAAATGGCAATTTTCCTGAATGGGAACTGGGTGTGCAATTGATAGATGAAAAGGATGAACATAAATTTGAATTTGATTTACTTGATCCTACCAAATTAATCCCCGAAGAATTAGTGCCCGTAAAAATTATCGGTAAGCTTACTTTAAACAGGAATCCCGATAATTTTTTTGCTGAAACCGAACAGATAGCATTTCACCCGGGGCATTTAGTGCCAGGCATTGACTTTACTAATGATCCTTTGTTGCAGGGCCGATTGTTTTCTTATACAGATACGCAGTTGTCTCGTTTAGGCAGCCCTAACTTTCACGAGATACCCATTAACCGCCCTGTAGTAGATGTACATAATAATCAGCGCGACGGGCACATGCGCCAAACGATCAATAAAGATAAAACAAGCTATGATCCTAATTCATTAGGCGGTGGTTGCCCTTTTCAGGCTATGATAAAAAAAATGGGCTTTACTTCATTCCTGGAAAGAATTGATGCAAAAAAGATCCGTGGGCGTAGTAAAAGCTTCAACGATCATTTTGGACAGGCAGCTTTATTTTATAATAGCCAAAGTGAGGTAGAGAAAAAACACTTAACAGATGCCTTGCGTTTTGAATTAAGCAAAGTTCAATCCATTGAAATTCGACAGCGTATGGTAAATATACTAACGCAGGTAGATAAAGGCTTGGCAGATAATGTAGCTGCTGCTTTGGGATTAAAAGCCGGAGTACCTGAAAAGCCCATTAATCATGGAATTCCTGCTGATGCAGACCCGAAAGATTATGAATCAAAAAAAGTAAAATCTTCTGTTGATAAATCAGCTTCACTTAGCATGGCTCATACCGTTAAGAATACAATTCTAACCAGGCAAATAGCTATACTTGCGGCAGACGGCGTAGATGATATTTCTTTAACCAGGATGAAAAAAGCTTTAGAAGCGGAAGGCGCACAGGTATGGATAATAGCACCCGAATTGGGGAATATTAAAAGCGTTAATGGGAAACAAATACCGGTAAATGAAAGTTTTCTTATAGCAACATCGGTGGCTTATGATGCCGTATATATTCCGGGTGGTGCAAAAAGCGCAGCCACTTTAAAAAATAACCAGGATGCTTTGCATTTTATAAACCAGGCCTATAAACATTGTAAAGCTATAGCGGCTGATGCAGAAGGAGCAGAAGTAATTGAAGCATCTTACATAGGAGGCAATGAAAAAGACACAAATAAAGCGGGAGTAATTATAGCTACAAAAAATCAAAAACCGGAAAAAGAATTTATACAAGCTATTGCCCGACACCGCGTTTGGGAAAGAGAAATAGAGCGTAAGGTACCTGCATAAATCTTCGATGGAGATAATCCCAATATGTGTTGGCATAAAAATTTAAACCATCTGTCATAACTTAAAAACAATAAATAAATGAAACACGACCATCACAAAAAAGCGGCTGAAGCACATGAGAAAGCTGCTTCACAGCACAAAAAAGCGCATGAAGCGCACACAACAGGTAGCCATGAAAAAGCTGCACACCATGCGCAAAATGCACAAGGATTTTCTAAAGAAGCTTCAACACACGCAAGTAAAGCAACTAAAGAACACGCTAAGCAGCACGGAGATAAATAATTAAATCAATTATTTTAAAAGGCTTTCAGAAATGGAGGCCTTTTTTATTTTATGCTTTCTATGTTCCTCTCCTACTCTTCTACAGAAACCCATTTATTATCTTTAATGATGTAAGAACAACCGTCGCTCATTTTATGCACCTGGGTTTTTAATCTCATCAAAGTGGCTTTCTTTTTATACAATCTGCAAGCCGCTGTTTTCACGGGTTAGGTAATTCTTTAAAGCTTCTATGGTGGGAGATATTTCATGAAGCCACATATCGTCTCCTTCTTTTACAAATGCTGAACTCATTTTGCTATGGGTTAATGACAAAAAAATAACCTAAAGTTATATTGAATGGATAATCAAATCATCAATATAAATTTAGGTTAAATCTATCTATATGTATAAAAAAATATGCCAGCAATTATTTGCTGAAATCTTTAATGATCTTATTTAGGTTAATTCCTTTCCCCAACACAGGCTTAAAGATATCTCCTTCACTTTTGATACGTTCTAGTGCATTAAAAATATTGAAATCGCCTATTTTAAATCCTTTCTTAACTTCATCCCAATGCAAAGGCATGGATACAGGAGCGCCCGGTTTAGGCCTTACAGCATAAGGAGCCGCAACAGTAGCCTGTGGCCTGTTTTGAAGAAAATCAACATAAATTTTTCCACGCCGGTCTTTTACATTTCGGGTAATGCTGCTTGTTTTGGGCAATTGTTGTGTAACCAATGTAGCAATAATTCTTGCAAACTCTTTCGATTGTTCGTAGGTATATTTAGCACCCATGGGTATATAAACATGCATTCCGGATGAGCCGCTTGTTTTAGGGTACGCCGAAACACCCATGCCTTCCAATATGTCTTTTGTTACATTGGCCACGTCTATAACCTGTTCAAATTTTGTGCGGGACGCAGGGTCAATATCAATGATACACCAATCGGGATAGTCTTCTGTTTTAACACGACTGCTCCATGGATTTATTTCAATGCAACCCAAAGAGACCATGTATAATAAGCTGGCTTCATCTTTTGCCACGAGATATTTTTTATCTCTGTTATCTGTTTCACTATGATAATTGTATGTTTCGATCCATTCAGGAACCTTGCCGGTAACATCTTTAAAAAAGAAACTCTCACCGTTAATTCCATCGGGATGACGGTTCATCGACTGAGGCCTGTCTTTAAGATAAGGTAATATATAAGGCGCAACCTGGTAATAATAATTCAGTAAATCGCGTTTGGCAATTTTTTCTTTTGGCCAGTAAATCTTACTAAGGTTTGTAAATTTCAATTCGTGTCCGTTTATTTTCCTTACCTGTGTTTCTTCGTTTGGATTTAATAAGGTTTTTCTGTCCTTTTTATTTTCTGCAACAATAATTTTTTTCTCGCTGAGCATTTTTGTTTGTTTAAGCATTTTTGCAGTCGGTTTTTCCGTTTCATGCACAACCTCTTTCGCTTTTTTATCTATCCGCATGCCTTCAAATGATGGATGCCTCATCACTCCATCGGTTGTCATTTCCGTAAAGCTCACTTCACAAACAAGCTCAGGCTTTAACCATGTTGCTGTTGCGTGCGGAGGATTTGGGCGAAAACGTGAAGGCTTATTTACATCAGGCAATTTTGCAAACGGAGGCTTTTTAATAACCAGGGGCTTAAACTTTTTCATCAGCTCTTTTTGTAGCTGGTTTGTAAAGCCTGTGCCTATTTTGCCTGTGTATACCAGGTCTTTTCCATTAAATACACCCACCAATAGGGAGCTGAATTGTTTCACCGTATCATCGTTTTGGGTAAATCCTCCTATAACAACTTCTTGTCGTTTGCCGGTTTTTATCTTTAACCATTCGCCCGACTTGGCAGACGGATGATACATGCTGTTGGCTTTTTTTGCTATAATGCCTTCAAGTCTACTTTGTTTTGCAGCTTCAAAAAACTCCACGCCTGTGCCTTCAAACGTTTCGCTTAAACGAATGTTTTCATTTTCTACAGGCATCACCGATTTTAAAATTTCACGGCGTTCTGTAAATGAAAGCTCAGTAAGGTCTTTTCCATTCAGCCAGATGATATCAAATACATAATATAAAAGTGTTCCGTCTGCTTCGCTACGCCAGTTCTGCAAAGCACCGAAATCAGAAATTCCTTTTTCATTTACAACAACAACTTCCCCGTCTACAACGGCGTTTATATTCCATTGCCTGGCAGCTTCATAAACCGGGTAAAATTTATCGTTAAAAGATTTATTATTACGCGATTTAAGCTCTGTTTTTCCATTGTTCATAAATGCTAACGCTCTGTAGCCATCCCATTTCACTTCATAAAACCAGCCTTCCTCATCAAAAGGCTTGTCAACCAAGGTGGCTAACATAGGCTTTATGTTTTTTGTAAACTTTTTGGCTTTGGCCTTTGCTAAAAACTTTTTTACATCGGCACTAATTTCTTTCTCCGGAAGTTTTTTTTTAGAAGCAGGTTTTGAAGATGTTGCTTTACTTACCGGAGTCTTTTTATCTATACTATCAGGCTTTGCTTTTTTTTTAACGGTAACTTCTTTTTTAGCTTTAGCCTGGTACATATTTTCTGAAGTCTTTTCAATTTGTTCAAGCGTTTTTTTTGAGATCACCGACTTATCCTTCTTTGTAATATCTTCTTCTGATGCATACTTATCATTATGCTTTATAAAAAGCCAGCTGTTCTTTGTATCGCTGTGCATTTTAACTAAGGCAAATTCTCCTTTTAATTTTTTGCCATGCAAAACAACCTTTAAACTTCCTTTATGCAATTGATGTCTTAATTCTTTGTCTTGTGTATCTTTATCTTTGCCCTTTGCATCTATCATTTCATAAAAACCTTCATCCCAGATGATCACAGTGCCGGCGCCATAGCCGCTTGGAATGATGCCTTCAAAATTCCTGTAATCATACGGATGGTCTTCCACCATCATAGCGAGGCGCTTTATTGTAGGATCGGTTGAAGGGCCTTTAGGAATTGCCCAACTTTTCAATACACCTTCCATTTCTAATCTGAAATCGTAGTGCAAATGCGATGCACTGTGCTTTTGAATTACGAAACGCAATTTATCCGCATCAGGCTTGCCACCCACAGGTTCAGGGCTCTTCTTAAAATTTCTTTTCTCTTTGTAGGTGCTTAATCCCATAGCGTTGTCATAATAATTAAGAAGCTTTCTTGCGTTTGGTTTGTAAGCTTGCTTTTAGCTGTTCCATAATATCTTTTGTTTTGCCGTGAACCACTTTTAGTTTAGGTGCTTTAACCGTTTTGCCTTTTGCCTTTGCATGAATAAGTTTTAACAAGTCGGCAGAATAAGTGTCTTTATACTTTTTAATATCAAACTTGCCTGAAAGTTGATCAATTAAAGAAACAGCCATTTTCAATTCGTTTGCTTTCACAGCAGCTTTTGCAGGCAGGGTGAGGTCAGCAGGATTCCTTATTTCTTCTTCAAAGCGTATGCGGTTTAAAATAATTACTTTTTCATTGGCTCTTAAAACAGCCAAAGCTTCTTTATTACGCATTACAAAGGTGGCTATTCCTGCCTTTCCGGTTTTTAGTAATGCCTCACGCAACAAAGCATAAGCCCTTGCTCCTGCTTTATCGGGCTCCAGGTAATACGGCGTTTCATAATAAAAGCTTTCTATTTCCTGTTCGCTTACAAACTCGGTGATCTCTATAGTTTTTGTTTTTTTAGCATTGGCTTTTTCAAAATCCTCATCTGTCAATACTACGTATTCATCATTAGGCAGCTTGTATCCTTTTACAATGTTCTCCCATTTAACTTCTTTACCGGTTTTTTCATTCACTCGCCTGAAATGAATGTTGGCGTGATCCTTTTTATCAAGCATATCCAGATCAAGCGTACTTGATTCTGTTGCGCTGTATAGCTTTACCGGTATGTTGACTAAGCCAAAACCGATTGCTCCTGTCCATATTGGTTTCATATTTTACAAGTTAAAATTTTATGCCTGTTTAGTTGGTTATTATTGATATAAAACCTGGCAGTTATTGCAGTAGTAGCTTATCCGGTTGCCTTTGCCCAGGTATTCTTTCTTAATGCGTATGTGGCATCGCGGACAAGTACCTTTCGAATAGATCAGCCAGTGCTTTCTTAATTCGTATGCTTTTTTCCAGGTATAAAAATCAAAGCTGTATGTGCGCGTCTTTTTTACCAGCTCTTTCAGTTTCTTTGCCGGCAAAGCATTTACGACTGATAGCGGGTGGATTTTGGTGATGAAAAGCACTTCATTTTTAATGATATTGCCTACTCCTGCAAAAATATCCTGGTCTAACAAGGCGTCTGTAACCTGTACATTTTTTAATTCTTTCATTTTTTTCTCTGCTTTCACAGAGTTCCATTCATCCGCCATGATATCTGCCTGCCAGTCGTAATCCTTAGCAACATCGCCTTCAATTAACTTTACGCTGCAGTTGTAAAAATTAATTTCACCTACTTTAAATTTTAAGCTTAGTCGTGGCTTGCTTTCCTTTTGTTCGTTAATCCGGTACGAGCCAAACATCAATAAATGTATCCGTATATAAAAGCCTTTAAAGCAAATAAGAAAATGCTTTCCCCAGCTTTTAAAATCGAGTATCTTTTTATTTTGCAGCGATGCGATATCGATCTTCGCGTTGCCGGTAGCCTGTTCTACTTTCATACCTTTATAGGGCATGGCCAATTCTTTCAGAATAACTATGGAAGGGCCTTCGGGCATTTCAATAGAATTGAAATTTTATGCCAAATCAATGCGCATGGCATATTTTCATCAGTTGCAAAGCGTTTGTGTAGCCTGCTTCGTAATAGGTGTTATTAAAATAAACAGCATACTTACTGCAACCAGGTGGAAAAGATTTATAAAAATGCCTCAATTGTTCTTCGGTATACGAAGATTTAAACAGCTCGGGGTTGCCATGCAGCCTTAAATAAAATATGGAAGAAGTAGAAACAAGGGCTGTCTTTAATCCCGGGAAATCAACATTGCAAAAGGTAAGGCTTGCTTTCTTCAGGGCCTCTTCTACCCTCTTATCCCACCACGATGCATGCCTGAACTCTATAATGTTGGTTGTCAGGTGAGGAATATTAAGGATCACTCTTTCTAAATTTTCCTCATTATAATGAAAGGAAGGCGGAAGCTGGAATAAGAAATAAGCCAGCTTACCGGATAAACCTTCCTGCACCAAGTTTTGAAAATCAAGTATTTGCTGTTTGCTGTCTTTTAGCTTGGCAGTATGTGTAATGAACTTGCTCATCTTTACCGAGAATTTAAAATCTGCCGGAGTTACACGAGCGTATTTCTGCAGGTCGGATAGCTTGGGTGTCCTGTAAAAAGTGCCGTTCAGCTCCACCGAATTAAAAACAGAGCTGTAATATGCCAGCCAGTCTTTGGGTTGCACGCCCTGCGGGTAGAACTTGTTTTTCCACATCGGGTAATAGTATCCTGAGCATCCAATAAGATAGTTTTTGTCCATATAGTTTAAGTTGATCGCAAAAAAATAACCTAAACTTATATTGAATAGATAATCAAATCACCAATATAAATTTAGGTTATATACTATTAGATTATAAAAACTGTGCCAGCTAATCAAGCGCTATCCTGGCCTGCTGTTTTTAACGGTTGTGGAAAGAGATGGACAAATAAACGTGGTGAAGAAGAAAAACAACCCATAAACAGTAGATATATCATTATTCTTACGCTTAGCTTACATGCAAAAACCCGCAAACCCTTTATTTTAGCTATATAAAGCATGCATACTATCTATCAAGATCATGCTGCTTGTATATTTTCTTATTGTTAAACCTTTATTTAAGCAGAAATACATTCAAAAAAAAGTGTAAATTGCCTTGTAAGGAGGGCGGCATTGTAAGCCGCACATAACATGAAAACAAAACAATTTAAAAAAAGCGCGTTTCTATTGGGAGCATTAGGCATGTTCATCATGATTCCGGTTTATTGTTTTTTTATTATGGAAGATTCTAACCTGGCCTGGCTGCCGGTGTTATTGCTGTTGGCTTGCGGCACCTTGTCGCTGGTTAATTATTTTATCATGCACATAGAACATATCAGGCGTCAAAGAATATTGGTAGAAAGAACCAAAATGGCCGATGATAATACTAGCGAAATTTTAAACAAAGTCGCCTAAGTTTCTTTAAGCTGGTACAAGATCTGTTCGGTTTTCTCTTTTTTCGGTGAATTTTACCTGAAAATGATCCTTTTGTAAAAAACTGAAATTATTTTATTTAAATTTGTTGTAATACTATATAGTCCTGTAACCTTTTTACTGTTTTATGAATTTCCTTTATATACACTCCTTTTATATAACGTATTTATCCTTAGCGGTATTTTTCTTTTTACTTAGAAAGCGCGCACAACAAATAAATTACAGCGTAAGAAATTGCCACATAAATCATAAGAACAAAATTTTATTGTATACAACATGCTAACTCTTAGAGCCATTATCATTGACGATGAATTAACATCAGTAGAAAGCCTGAATCTTTTACTGAAAAACTTTTTCCCCGAAGTTAAAATAATTGCCAACGTTACATCGGCACAGGAAGGTATCATGCTGATAGAAAATCACAAACCCGATGTGGTGTTTTTAGATATGCAAATGCCTTTTTTAGACGGCTTTGAATTACTGAATAAAATTGAGCATAAAGATTTCAGCCTGGTATTTACCACAGAGCTTGCGTTGCCTGCCCTAAAAAACAACTTGCTCGATTTTTTAATAAAGCCGGTTGAAATGCATGCCCTTAAAACGGTTATCAGTAAAGTAAAGAAAAACAAAAAATCTGTAAAAATTGAAAACAGCAACTGGAAACAGGCCATCATCCAAAATATAGATAAAAGCAACCAGCTTGAAATAAACGCGATGGATGAAACAATTTATGAGCCTTTTGAAAACATTATGCGCCTTGAATCTGATTCAAACTACACCGTTATCTACCTGGCCGATAAGCGGAGATACACGGTGCCTAAATTGCTGAAAGATTATGAAAACATTTTATGCCAGCATAAATTCAGGTTTATGCGTGTACATAATTCTCACATCATCAATTTAAACTATGTGCAACGCTTTGTAAAAGAAGGCCAGGGACAGGTAGTTATGACAGATGATACGGCTATTAATTTATCAAAAGCAAAAAGAGTCGAATTCCTTTCCTGGCTTGGCATATAAAGTCATTGTTTTCAAAAGAGCAAATGTTAATAATCGCACCAAAATCTTAACGCTTTTTAATGGAATTTAATGCCTAACTTTAATACTTATTGTAACACATGATAGGTTTTAGATTTTCTAACTATAACAAACCCAACCAAAGCCCTTTCGACCGATTATTTGACATCTTTAAACAGCTGCTAACCCACACCAGTGGCGATTTTAATGAAGCCATCAGCTGGCTTACCGAGCTTGATAAAGAATATAAATTAACCGAGCCTGATTATGGCATTGGCGATTTTATCCAGGACCTGAAAGATAAAGGCTATATAAAGGATGATGAGCCGGGTTCGGGAAACATAGTCATTACGCCAAAAACAGAGCAGGCCATACGGCAACAGGCTTTGGAAAAGATTTTTGGCAAGCTTAAAAAAGGCAAATCGGGCAACCATGCAACTAAGTTTACCGGTAGCGGAGATGAGATCAGCAGCGATGCAAGACCCTTTCAGTTTGGCGATTCGCTGGAACAGATATCCATGCTCGAGTCGATGAAGAACGCGCAGGTAAATAACGGCATCAATAATTTTTTGATCACCGAGAACGACCTGGAAGTAAAGGATAAAGAGCATAAAACGCAAACCTCTACCGTGCTGATGATCGATATCTCCCACTCCATGATCTTGTATGGCGAAGACCGCATCACGCCTGCTAAAAACGTAGCAATGGCCCTGGCAGAACTCATCAAGCGCAAATACCCAAAAGATACATTAGACATTATTGTATTTGGAGATG